>Ga0209353_10000772_pt1 | contig 18803 bp, 28 predicted proteins | sample LauGreSpBDMM15SD_2_FD_187561 | JGI IMG/M metagenome (GOLD analysis project Ga0209353, IMG submission 187561) | Freshwater lake microbial communities from Lake Michigan, USA - Sp13.BD.MM15.SD (SPAdes) (version 2) | ecosystem: Environmental > Aquatic > Freshwater > Lake | place: Lake Michigan...
CAACGCAGGCTCACGTTTACTCATCCACGGACGAGAATTCCGCATCATTAACGACGACTCAGTCGAAGGTGTTGTAGAAGACCCCCGTGGCATCAAACGCAAATAAGGAGCGTACATGTCAAGATTTGGTGGTGAATACAAGTTCCCTGATGAACTTGAAGACGATAAAGCCCAAGAGGTAGATATCCAGATTGAGGGAGATGATGACGTCGAAGTAAAAGTCGTCGATGACACCCCCCAAGAGGATCAATTTGCAACACCTCCTTTGGATGAAAACACACAGCAAGAACTAGAGAAGGCTGATGAGTCCGAGGAGTACACAAAGAACGTAAAAGTCAAGTTCAAGCAATATAAAAAGGCTTGGCATGATGAACGTCGAGCAAAAGAAGCTGCTTTCCGTGAACAACAGGAAGCGCTAACAGTCGCTGAACGCATTCTAGACGAGAATAAAAGACTCAAGTCTATGTTGCAAACTGGCGAGAAAGAATTAATTTCCACGTATCAAAGTTCTGCGGAGATGGAAGTTGACAAAGCTGAACGGAACTACAAGGAGGCTTATGACTCCGGTGATTCTGACAAGCTTTTGGCTGCGCAAAAGGAGTTAGTTCGGGCAGAAATGAAGCTTGATAAAGCAAAAAATTTCAGGCCCACTGTACAAGTTGATGAAAATCGTGTACAAACTACCCAAACTAACCAACCTGCTAGTCAGCAGATGGATCCTAAGGTCGCTAACTGGGTCTCGAACAACCCATGGTTTGTAGACCGAAACAAGTTGGCGATGCGCAAATTTGCTGAAGGAGTCCACGAAGAACTTGCAGAACGGTACGGACGTGGATACATAGGTACTGACGAATATTACGGCAGTATCGATAAAGAAGTCAGACGCAGATTCCCAGAGGAGTTTTCGGCTACTACAAACAACGATGAGGATAAACCTCAACGTACAAAACCAAGCACAGTCGTTGCACCTGCTAGACGTAGTACCGCCCCTAAACAGGTCGTGCTAACAAAGACACAAGTTGCCTTGGCTAAAAAATTGAAGTTAACCAACGAGCAGTACGCTCGTGAAGCAATGAAATTGGAGGCCTAAGATGGCAACAGACGTAAAAGTAGCAGAAAGCAGATTGTCGCGTGAAATGCAGAGCAGAGCAACGCAAGAACGCCCTAAAAAGTGGCAGCAAGCGGAACTCCTTCCTGAGCCTGATAAACAGCCGGGATATGCGTACAGATGGGTTCGGGTAACAGTTCTAGAGAAAGCTGACCAGCGCAACATTACCGGCAAGTTCCGGGAAGGTTGGGAGCCAGTCGCAGTCGAAGAGCAGCCCAAGTTTCAAATGTTAATCGACCCCGATAGTCGATTTAAAAATAATATCGAAATTGGTGGGTTATTGCTTTGCAAGTGCCCGATTGAGTTTATGGAGCAGCGTAATGAACATTTTGCGCAGATCACACAAGCTCAAACGGATGCTGTTGACAATAACCTAATGCGTCAAAGTGACCCGAGGATGCCTCTCTTTAGAGAGAACAAGTCTTCGACAAGCTTTGGCAAAGGTGTTTAATTCAAGGAGTTTTTAAATGGCATATCCTGTCGTATCAGCTCCATATGGGCTGTTGGCACAGAACCTGATTGGCGGTCAAGTATTTGCGGGTTCAACCCGTATGTACCCCATCCAATACGGTTACTCAACCGACATCTTCTATGGTGATTTCGTTGTTCTATCCCGTGGCTTCGCCACACGCGCCTCAGTTTCTACTGGCACTGGTTTGAACCAGACTACCGGTATCTTCTTGGGCTGCACATTCACCAACCCTCTGACTAAGCAAAAGCAGTTTTCACAATACTGGCCTGCAAGCACCGCCGCTGGCGATTGCCAAGCCTACGTGTTGGATGATCCTGATGCTGTGTTCAAGGCTGTTGTGTGTTCTTCTGGCACTACTGTCGCTTCTGGCGCTTTGGCGATGATTGGCACAAACGTGTCAGCTATCAATAACACCGGTAGTACAACTACTGGCAACTCTGCTAACGCAGTTTTGGCTCCTGTTGACACTCCTGTCACCACCACTCTGCCTTTGCGCGTGATTGATGTTGTGCATGACACAGCAGTTGATTTAGGTACAGCTATTTTCAGTTCAGGTACAACCACCTTGACCGTGAGTGCTCTGCCTTTCGCATTGCCAGTTGGTACAGACGTTTCTGTGTTGACCACAAACGGTCAGCTTGCACAGACAGGTTCTTTTGTTGATACCGCAGCCGCAGCAGGCGCAACTTCTGTTGTGCTGAACCAAGCCGCCACATTCACATTGAACTCTGGTGTTTACACATCGACTGTGGTTTTCACTCAGTATCCTGAAGTCTTGGTTAAGTTGAACCAAGGTTTGCACGGTTACTATTCCGCCACTGGCGCATAAGGAGTTACTTAAATGGCTATTTCACGCGCACAACTACTGAAGGAACTCCTTCCCGGTTTGAATGCTTTGTTTGGTTTGGAATATGCTCGCTACGGCGAGGAACATAAAGAAATTTATGAAACCGAAACTTCAGAGCGTTCTTTTGAAGAAGAGACCAAACTGTCTGGTTTCTCTGCTGCTCCAGTTAAAAACGAAGGCCAAGCCATCGCTTATGACAATGCACAGGAAGCATGGACTGCTCGATATAACCACGAAACCATTGCTTTGGGTTTCTCGCTGACCGAAGAGGCCATCGAAGATAACTTGTACGACAGCTTGTCTGCTCGTTACACCAAAGGTCTGGCTCGTGCTATGTCTTATACCAAGCAGGTTAAAGCTGCTGCTGTTTTGAACAACGGTTTCTCTGCCGCTTATACCGGTGGTGATGGCGTCGCTCTGTTCAGCACTGCTCACCCGCTGATTAACGGTGGCACTAACTCCAACCGTCCTTCCACCGCTGCTGACTTGAATGAAACTTCGTTGGAAAACGCTGTTATTCAGATCGCTGCTTGGACAGACGAGCGTGGTTTGTTGATCGCTGCTAAGCCTAAGAAGTTGATTGTTCCTCCTTCATTGCAATTCGTGGCTACCCGCCTGTTGGAAACCAGCCTCCGTGTTGGCACAACTGACAACGATATCAATGCACTGAAGAACAACGGTTCTATCCCTGAAGGATATACACAGAACCACTTCTTGACCGATACCAATGGTTGGTATCTGACTACTGACGTGCCTAACGGTATGAAGCATTTTGTCCGTACTCCGCTGTCTAACAGCATGGACGGCGACTTCGACACCGGCAACGTGCGTTACAAGTCTCGCGAGCGTTATTCGTTCGGCTGGTCTGATCCGTTGGGAATGTACGCATCCCCCGGTTCGTCCTGATGAAAAAGGGGGCCTTGTGCCCCCTTTTCTTTTGGTGTATATTGAAGGCATTCCGAGAATCATCGGTGTATCAAACAGGCTCGGCTGACCTCATGCAGATTGATACGCCACAACGCATGGAGAATTAACATGGCAAATAGCACATTTAGCGGCCCAGTAAGATCGCAAAACGGTTTTGAGACTGTTTCAATCAGCCCAATCACTGGCGCAGTTACCGTCACTTCTACTCTTGGTGCAGCTACCAGCGTAACAACCTTGGCTGCTACAACCGTAACGGCTACAAATCTGGTTTTTACAGATCAGAATCACCCAACAACTGCTGCAATTAACGCAACAGCTACAGCCACAGCAGCACAAGTTGCAACCGGCTACATCACATCTACTTCCGCCGCAGCCACAACCATCACCTTGCCTACCGGTACAGACCTTGGTACTGCTATTAGCGCAACTCGTGGAACTGTTTTGGACTTGTATGTTGACAACACCGCTGGCGCAAACACAGTGACTATTGCTGTAGCAACTAACGGCATCTTGTCTGCCGCCGCCGCCGCTGGCTCTGGTGCTGGCGCAGGTCTGTTGACCGTTGCCAACGGTGTAACCGGGGTTGGCTGCTTCCGCATCATGTTCTCAAGCGCAACCGCATACGTTTTCTCTCGTATTGCTTAATTGATCTAAGGGGCTTCGGCCCCTTTTTAAAAGGAGATTAATTATGATGCAGACAGACGTAAAAGCCGCGCACCTTGACGCAAGCGGTGTTATTTTTGCTGGGCCTACCCGGGTTAAGGGGTTCTCTATATCCCCCGGGGGTACTGCTGGCGAAGTTGAGTTTTACGACAACGCGAGCGCTGCTAGCGGGACTATTCGCCTTACCTTGAATGTATCTACAAACCAAGCCCTTGATTCGCTGGCAATCCCGGGGGAAGGCATCAGGTTCTACAACGGCGTTTATGTTTCAATGCCAGCTAATACGCACTTGACCGTTTACTATGGCTAAGAAAAAAGGCCCCTCTCTAGCTGTCGGTCGTGGTGAAAAGCTACCTGTTTCCAAGGGGGCGGGTCTGACTGCCAAAGGTCGTGCCAAGTACAACGCAGCAACAGGAAGCAATCTGAAGGCTCCACAGCCCGAAGGTGGCCCACGCAAGAAGTCATTCTGCGCTCGTATGTCTGGTATGCCCGGGCCTATGAAAGACGAAAAAGGCAAGCCTACCCGCAAGGCGGCTTCTTTAGCAAGATGGAAATGTTGAGGTAAACATGAACAACGACATAAAAACAATGACTGATGGCGCTGCTGTGGTTGTCGGACTTGGCGGTTTTATGGGCTGGATGACTCCTGTCGTAGCGCTTATTGGTGGAATATTGACCATTGTGTGGATGACTATTCGCATATGGGAAACTGAAACTGTTAAGAACTTGGTGGCTAAGTATGCCAAGCACGAGTAAGAAGCAGCACAATTTCATGGAAGCGGTGGCCCACAATCCAGCGTTTGCCAAGAAAGCCGGAGTCCCGCAGTCAGTGGGCAAAGAATTTTCAAACGCCGACAAAGGCAAAACTTTTAAAAGAGGTGATGATATGGCTTCCAAAATGAATCCCGGAATGATGGCAATGATGGCTAAGAAAAAACCCATGAAAATGGCTGGTGGCGGTATGCCCATGAAAGACGGTAAACCTGCTTTTATCGGTGACGGTAAGGGTGCGATGAAAAAAGGCGGCATGGCGACATCATCTATGGGCAAGGTGAAAACCGCTGCCCCTAGCCGTGACGGTGTTGCTTCTAAAGGCAAAACCAAAGGCACAATGATTAAGATGAAATCTGGCGGCAAAACCTGCTAAGGAATAATCATGGCAACAAGCGATTTTGGCAAAGCATTCCGTGCAGCTCGTGAAGCTGGCGACAAAGAATTCGAGTTTGGTGGGAAGAAGTACAACACCAAACTGAAGGAAGAAGACTCCGCACCTGCAAAGAAAGCCGCTCCTGTAAAAGACACTTCTAACTACAGCAATGAAGGCCGTAGTTCTGCAAAAGACACTTCTAACTACAGCAATGAAGGCCGTAGTTCTGCAAAAACAGAAAGCAAGCCTGAGAAGAAGACCGGTATCGGCCCATACAACGCATTCAGCGGTGTCGGTGACTATCTGAACAAGACATTTACTAGGGAAGGTCGGGAAGAAGTTACAAAAGAAGCCAAAGAAAGATATGGCATGAAAAAAGGTGGCGCTGTTTCAGCTTCTCGTCGCGCAGATGGTATTGCTCAGCGGGGTAAAACTCGCGGAAAGATGTGCTAAATCATGGCAACTAAATTTCCCCCCGGACAAGACATGGAGAACGTCTCCCCTAAAGACTTAGAGGAAGCTAAGACGTACACCAAGGAACGTAAGGCGTATAAGGATGCCTCTCAAATTGGGCGTGATCGTGCAGTGGGAGACGTAACTCATATATTTAAGCCCATGGTTGAGAAAATGCAGGCGGCTAAAAACGAAAGAAAAGCAGCGTCAGCAGACCGCGCATCACGCGTAAATGTGATGGGCGACACCTATAAAAAAGGTGGCTCAGTTTCTAGTCGCGCCGATGGTATCGCTCAGCGAGGTAAGACTCGCGGAAAGATGTGCTAAATCATGATGTCCTCTCGCGGTATGGGCGCTATCAGCCCTTCTAAAATGCCTAAGGCCAAGACGATTACCCGCAAGGATGATCCGAATAAAGTCGAGGTATATAAAGAGGGTGGAAGCGTGAATGCGGCTGGTAATTACACAAAGCCTGAACTGCGTAAGCGGATCGTGTCTCAAGTCAAATCTGCGGCAACACAAGGTACTGGAGCGGGGCAGTGGTCGGCGCGTAAAGCGCAGCTTGTAGCCAAGAAATACAAAGCTGCGGGCGGGGGCTATCGAGATTGAAAGCGCCGCAGACTTCCCTTAAAAACTGGGGTGACCAGAAATGGCGCACTAAGTCGGGGAAGCCTTCGTCAAAAACAGGTGAGAGGTATCTCCCTGAAGCGGCTATCAAGTCTCTATCCTCTGCTGAGTATGCTGCTACAACCAAAGCCAAGCGTAAAGGTAAGGCGGCGGGCAAGCAGTTTGTAGCCCAGCCTAAAGGCATAGCGAAGAAAACAGCGGGTTTTAGATAATGGCTTACACATCCTCTTCCGATTCGTTTAACCTTGATCTCAATGAGATGATCGAGGAAGCGTATGAGCGGGCAGGTCTAGAGGTTCGTACTGGTTATGAGTTTCGTACGGCACGTCGTTCGTTGAACCTGTTGACAATTGAGTGGGCAAACCGTGGCATCAATTTGTGGACTGTAGAAGAAGGCGCGATTGCGCTTGTGACTGGTCAGGCGGTATACCCCCTTCCAGAAGATACGATTGACTTACTTGACCATGTTATTCGGCAGAACAACGGTGTAGCGTCAAATCAGACAGATATCAACATCAGTCGTATCTCTGAGCCTACCTATTCCACCATCCCGAACAAACTCACGACTGGTCGTCCAATCCAAGTGTGGATCAATCGCCAATCAGCCCAGACAAATGCGACTTCAGTCACGCTAAATGGCACGATTACCAGCACTGCAACAACTATTGTGGTCAGCAATGCGTCAGGGTTAACCACTACTGGGTTCATCAAGATTGACTCCGAGACCATTGGGTATACAAATATAGATGGCAACAGCCTAATAAATTGCACTCGTGGGCAGAACTACACTACGGCAGCGGCGCATACGACTGGCGCGGCAATATATGTTCAGAACCTGCCTTGTATCAATGTTTGGCCTGCCCCCAATGCTGGTGGGGACTACACGTTTGTGTATTGGAGACTGCGTAGACTTCGTGATGCTGGCAATGGCGTAAACGTGCAAGACATCCCTTTCCGTCTGATTCCTTGTATGGTGGCAGGGCTGGCGTTCTACATCGGTTCTAAGCGGCCTGACGTTTCCCCCGATCGTGTGGCGTTCTTAAAGGGTGAGTATGAGCAGCAATGGCTGTTGGCATCTCAAGAAGATCGTGAGAAAGCTCCAGATCGGTTTGTCCCAAGGCAGTTGTTCTACTGAGGTGAGCTATGCCAAATAGATTTGCTTCAGGTAAATATTCAATTGCCGAATGCGACAGGTGTGGGCAACGGTATAAGCTCAAGGAACTCCGCAAGCAGATTGTTAAGACCAAGATATACGATATCAAAGTTTGTCCAAGCTGTTGGGATCCAGATCAGCCACAGCTTCAGTTGGGTATGTACCCGGTCAGTGACCCTCAGGCAGTGCGTGAGCCAAGACCTGACGTGACCTATGCAGTCTCAGGCTTGCTTGAGGATGGATATAACGGAGGCGGTAGTCGAGTATTTCAGTGGGGTTGGAACCCAGTCGGTGGTTCATCTGGTTTTGACGCGGCTTTGACCCCAAATAACTTGGTTTTGGTTGTAGAACTTGGTACAGTAACGATAGCAACGACATAAGGAGTTAATGATGGACAAGAAAGATTTGAAGCAGGACAAAAAGATGATTGCTGGCGCGGTGCATAAGCATGAAAAAAAGCTGCACCCCGGCAAGCCTATGACTAAATTAGCTAAAGGCGGTGTGACCACCGACCAAATGAAAGCTGTTGGTCGTAACATGGCGCGGGCAAACAATCAAAGGAGCGGTTAATGGCTAAATTCAGCATGAAACAAGGCGGTAAAGAAGTTGGCGACGCCAGCGTCTATGCTGAACCTCACACTATGGATGGCAAGGCCATGAAGGTTACTTCAAACGGTAAAGAGCCAAGTAGCAGTAAGCTTGATACGCTTGATATGAGCGTCGGCGCAATCAGTAAATCTGCCGGTAATGAACCAATCAAAACAACTGGTATCAAAATGCGTGGCACAGGCGCAGCTACCAAAGGTGTGATGTCTAGAGGCCCGATGGCATGAATTACACGACGTTGTATAACACGATTCAGTCGTACACGGAGAATCAGTTCCCCGATGTATATCTTGCGGATGGAAGTACCGTGTCTCCACAGACGCAGATTAATACTTTCATTACGCAGGCTGAACAACGTATATACAACACGGTTCAATTCCCATCGCTTCGTAAGAATGTAACAGGCGTAACAAGCACAGGTAATAAGTATTTGTCATGTCCAGCAGATTTCCTTGCGTCGTATTCGTTGGCTGTTATTGACGCTGTAGGTGCGTACGAGTATTTGCTGAACAAGGATGTGAACTTCATCCGACAAGCATACCCAACACCAACAGACACAGCTATTCCAAAATACTACGCTTTGTTTGGCCCGACAACCACAAACGATCCAACCCCTGTAATTACGAATGAGTTGAGTTTTATTCTCGGCCCAACACCTGATTCGACCTACACTGTTGAGCTTCACTATTACTATTACCCAGAATCAATCACTACAGTTGCTTCTGGGCAGACATGGCTTGGCGATAACTTTGATACTGTACTGCTTTACGGTTCTTTGGTAGAAGCCTACACCTTTATGAAGGGTGAGGTTGACGTTATCGCTGGATATGACATGAAGTACAAGGAAGCTCTTGCACTGGCTAAACGTCTTGGCGATGGTATGGAGCGTCAGGATGCGTATCGTTCTGGTCAATATAGACAGGCGGTGACATAATGGCTTTTACAGGAAATTGGACTTGTAACGTCTTTAAGACGGGGCTGATGAACGGCACGTTCAACTTCACTTCGGGGACGTTTTATATTGCACTCTATACCAATGCAGCCACGCTTGATGCGACTACCACAGCTTATACGTCTACGGGCGAGGTTGTGGCTTCTGGGTACACGGCTGGAGGCTTGGCGCTCACGATTGCGCAAACTCCCACGGTAGGTAGCTCTGGTAATACAGCTTATATTTCATTCAACAATGCTGTCTGGAATTCAGCTTTGACCGCACGCGGCGCGCTTATCTATCAAAGCGGGGGCGGTAACCCCGCAGTCTGCGTTCTGGACTTTGGCGCAGATAAGACATCAGGCACAACTTTCACGGTACAGTTTCCAGCTGTATCAAACACATCAGCAATTATCCGTATCGCATAAGGAGCGACCATGTTTAACGAAAAAGCAACCTCAACAGACAACGTAAGCGCGGGTTTAGTTGCTCGTACTGGAGCCGATTTTGGAGCGCGTGCAGGTGGCGTGTTTCATGTTGAGTGCTTCGATAAAGACGGCAATTTAAAGTGGAAAACTTCGGAACACAACCTCGTGGTTAACGAAGGCTTGCAAGAAATGAACACTGAGTTTTTTAAAGGCTCAACCTATACCGCCGCGTTTTTCCTTGGGCTTATTACTGGCCCCGGTTCAGGCACAACTTTTGCCGCCGCTGACACTCTGGCTTCTAAAGCATGGACTGAGTTCACCAACTATTCTGGTTCACGTAAGGCCGTGACATTTGGCACAGCAACAACCGCAGACCCATCGGTCATCAGCAACTCTGCTGCACCCTCTGCTTTCACTATTTCAGGTGCTGGTGGTGTTGTGGCTGGCGCATTCTTGTGTACTGTGTCTAGCGGCACAGCAGGCGTATTGTTCTCTGAGTCAGACTTCACATCCCCCGGTGATCGCACTGTTGTGTCTGGCGACACTTTAAACGTAACATACACATTCAGCCTCGACGCTGCGTAACGTGTGTTTGCTGATGCACCATTTGCCACGGCCCCATTTGCTGCATTAGGTGCGGCGGGGCAGGTTTTTGATAGCTCTATTGAAGAGTCTGCAACAGCTTCGGATGCAGTAGCTGCCCTTGCGATATTCTTGGCGGCGGTTACAGAGGCTTCAGCGGTATCAGACAGCGTAGCTGTTGTTGCATCAAGTTTCAATGCAGAGTCTGCGGAAACCGCCACTATCGGAGACGCTCCAAGCGTCTTGGTTGACTTTATCTCCTCAGTGGACGAGTCTGCCACAGCACAAGATTCCGCCAGTAGTTTGGCTGTTTTCAATGGCGCGATAAGTGAGTCTGCAACAGGGGCGGATAGCGTCTCCTCATTAGCTGACTTTGTCAATTCAATCTCAGAATCTGCTACCGCATCTGACTCAGCCGAAGCTTTCGCAATATTTTTGGCGGCAGTGCTTGAAACCGCTACAGCCTCAGATTCCGCCAGCGCCACAACATCTTTCCCCGCCAGCGTAAGTGAGAGCGCCACGGCTTCAGATGCACTTAGCGCACAAGCGGAATTTCCGGTGTCTGTTGAAGAAACTGCTACCGGCTCAGACAGTGTTTTGGTGGCTCCGTCCATCTTCAATGCAGCAGTTGATGAAACCGCCCAAGTCCTTGATACTGTATTGGCAACTGCGGTCTTTTTTGCTACCATTACAGAAGGTGCGTTAGCCGCCGATCAGATCATTGCGCGGCTGCTTTGGGAAATCATCAACGATTCGCAGACGGCAAACTGGGCAAGTATCAATGATGCGCAAACTCCGGGCTGGTCAGAAATCAACAACTCACAATCTACCACTTGGCAGAGTGTGAAAACGCAGGGTTAATCATGGCACTTGTAGTTAAAGATCGGGTTCAGGAAACGTCCACTACAACGGGCACTGGGACACTGACGCTTAACGGCGCTGTTTTGGGTTTCCAGACTTTTGCAGTTATTGGCAACGCCAATCAAACCTACTACGCAATTGCAGACCCAGCAACAGGTGACTACGAAGTAGGCATTGGCACATACACGGCTTCAGGCACAACTTTAAGCCGCACCACTGTTTTAGAGTCCAGCAATTCCAATAGTTTGGTTAGTTTTGCTGCTGGCGTAAAGAATGTGTTTTGTACGTACCCAGCGGAAAGAGCAGTGTATTTGGACACGGCGGGGTCTGCTGTAACTCTTTTAGACATTGGCACACTGGGTGCTAGTACTGCAAACATTTCAACTGCAAACATTACATCTGGGACAGTTGCTACAACGCCAGTAAACAACACAGACATTGTCAACAAGGCGTATGCGGATGCGATTGCATCTGGTATTCACTTCCATGAAGCTGTAGCCTTAGCAACCACCACAGCATTACCAGCAAACACGTACAACAACGGCACATCTGGGGTAGGGGCAACGCTTACAGGAAACGCTAACGGCGCTCTGTCAGTAGACTCAACACTTACTATTGTTGCGGAACGCATACTTGTAAAAAATGAAGCAGCAGGCGCAAACAACGGCGTGTATGTTGTTACTCAGGTTGGCTCTGCTGGCGCACCGTACATACTTACTCGTGCAACTGATTTTGATACTGTTGGTACTGGAGTTGACCAGATTGACGAGGGTGACTTTTTCTTGGTTACCAGCGGCACTGCTAACGTTAATACCGCTTGGGTGCAACAGACCGCGCCACCTATAACAGTTGGAACAACAACTATTCTTTTTCAGCAGTTCTCCGCACCAATCACATACACGGCGGGTACAGGGCTGAGTGAGTCCCCAAGCTACACATTCAATATTGCCAACACAGGCACTGCGGGTACGTACGGCGGGGCGGCTTCTGTTCCTGTGTTTACGACCAACGCACAAGGGCAAGTAACCAGCGTTACTCCTACAGGTATTGCCATAGCCGCAGCAGCAGTTTCGGGTTTGGCTCCATCAGCAACAACGGACACAACCAATGCAAGTAATATTACATCGGGTACTCTGGGCACTTCAAGGTTGTCTGGCAGCTACACGGGCGTTACTGGAGTCGGTACTCTTACTGCTGGTACTTGGAACGCTACACCTATTGGTGCTGTTTATGGTGGTACTGGTCAGTCCTCTTACGCTGTGGGAGATTTGGTATACGCGGATACAACAACGTCGCTGGCGAAACTCGCAGATGTCGCGGTCGGTAATGCGCTGATCTCAGGGGGTGTTGGCTCTGCTCCCAGCTACGGCAAGATTGGTTTGGCAACGCACGTAAGCGGAACTCTTCCAATAGCTAATGGTGGTACAGGCTCAACATCGACTCAGTTCGTGGATCTTGCTGCAAACGTCACAGGTACTCTGCCTGTTGGTAACGGTGGCACAGGTGCGGCAACATTCACAGCCAACAACGTCTTGCTGGGTAACGGTACTTCAGCATTTCAAGTCGTAGCCCCCGGCACAAACGGTAACGTACTTCAGTCTAACGGCACAACTTGGGTGTCTGCTTCAGCCCCAAGCACTATGGTGTATCCCGGCGCAGGCATACCCAACTCCACAGGCACATCGTGGGCTACGTCTTACTCTACAACAGGCACTGGCACTGTTGTTGCGTTGGCTACTTCACCGTCATTGACAACCCCAATTCTGGGTACACCCCAATCCGGAAACCTTGCAAACTGCACGTTCCCAACACTAAACCAGAACACGACTGGCAACGCGGCTACTGCTACTACCTTACAGACCGCCAGAACAATTAACTTAACAAGTTTTAATGGCTCTGCAAACATAACGATACCGCGTATTGCATCAATTGATGATCGCACCGCTGCTCCTGCTGATGGCTCAGCCGGGTATGCAACATTTGGCTTTGGTTCGTGGACGAACAACAACTTAGCTCCATATTCTGATTTTTTCTTGATGAGGTCTTACAGTGATGTGACTGGCGGCAACGACAATATGGTGTCGTTTCGCAAAGACGTTCTTGGAATGCGGGTATGGCAACAAAGTTTTGGGTCTGCTACAGCGTTTTCTACATTTAAAGATGTAGCTTGGACTGACGGCACAAATGCTTCCGGCACTTGGGGTATTAACGTCACAGGCAATTCGGCTACTGCGACTACGGCAATAAACCTATCAACCAATCGCACAAACTGGGCTACAAACGGAACAATTACCGCAGTTGTTGGTCAACTGGCTTGGAAAAACTACAACAACAGCCACACCATATTTGATGCTTCGGCTGGCACGTCACCTGACGGCGGTGCGGTAAACAATACCAACTCGCAAATAGCTTGGACGGCAACATACCCCACATTAATGGGGTGGAACGGTGCAAATACCTACGGCGTTCGTGTTGACTCCGCTCGGATAGCTGACAGCGCTACTACTGCATCCAACTCCACCAATCTTGGTGGCTACGCCGCTAATACATACATTGGCAAGTTCGGCAACGTTAGCGGCTACTACCAAGCGGACAACTGGCTTCAGTTCAATACTTCTAATGGCCTGTACTGGCCCAGTACAAACGCGGCGGAACTTACCGCCAACACAACAAGTACTTACGGTGCTATATCAATTATTGGGGTAAGAAATACTTGGAGAGGAATCCACTTCAACGGCGGCGGAAGCCAGCCGCACCTTATGTTTGACGGTAGTTCAAACGGCGGTATTTACTATGAGGGTGGTGGGCGTTGGGCAAACTACTACAACTACGGTAATAACTGCACAGGTTTTGGCACATCATCAACCAATGCTAATTATGGCATATACGTCACAAAAGGTGGTTATTTTGACGGTCGTGTAGACGCAACTATTTTTTACGATGCCAACAACTCTTCGTATTACGTAGACCCCAGCAGTGTTTCTGTGTTCAGTGACATAAGAATCAATGATGGTAATGTGCAGTTGCGTAGCAACAACGTCCCAAGAAACACAAAGTGGAGAGCGCTAGAGGGTACTACTGATGTTGGTATTTCTTTTTACAACGCCCAAGATGTGTGGTGTATGCAGTTGTACGCTAACGCAGGAAATGAGTATGGATTTTTAAGGTCTAATTGGTCTACTTGGGATTTAAGAAAAGTTCCAAACGGCAACCTGTTCATGAATGATAACAACAGTTATTATTTAAACATTACTGACACTTCAAATATAAATAAGCTCTATTACAACAACAACATGGTTTCCCAAAACTATGGGGTTGGGCAGGTGGGCCTTTACGACTCATACCGTTATCAAGCCCTTTTTTCGATGGGGGAGTCTTACATTCTTCCAGCTAACGGAACTAGCACAGGCAACCTGTACGGAATGGCTTGGTCACACCCCAACGCTGGCGGCATAGCGGGGAATCTTGCTTCTCATGGATTTCTTATTCTTGAGAACGGAAGCTTTAGAGGGGCGTGGGGCGGCGCAAGTTTAAGAAACCCCGGTGATATTCGCGGCACAATCTTTTATGATTACGACAACACTGGGTATTATTTAGACCCGACCAGCATTTACTCTTTGCGTACCGTAGGCGATTGGCGTGCTGATAGTGCGGGTTGGACTGGTGAGTTCGCAGGGAAGATACAGTACCACTCTAATAATTGGTATCTTCAGTTTACTAGCAACGTAATTTTCCGCAATGGTGGTGGCACTAACGTAATGGTTTGTGACAACGGCGGTAATCTGACAGTAACAGGGTCAATATCTGGGTCAACTTCATATCCAGCCCGTGCTTGGGTAAACTTTTTTGGTCAGGGCTATACATCTATTCGGGCAAGTTCGAATGTAAGCTCAGTTTCATACAACGGGACAGGAAATTACACAATAAACTTCTCAACTGCAATGGTTGATGCAAATTACGCTACTATCGGTTCGGCTTGGTATCCCGGCGCACAACAAGCGGTTTTCAACGGCAATAGCGGGGGTACATATGCAACAACAGCAGTTCAAGTCTTTGTGGTTAATTCAGCAAATGGCGCATTACTCGATTCCCCCATTGTAAATGCCGCAATCTTCCGTTAAAGAAAAACTATGACACAAGTAATTATTTATCCAAACATCGCGGACTGCTTGACAGTTAAAATCAAATACCCTAAAGGAGTGTAAACATGGCAATCACATACACATGGGCCGTAACAGGCATGAAAGTTACCAATGTGGGAACAGAAACCAACTACGTTGTTCAAACGTACTGGACAAAAACCGGCACGGATGAGAACGGCAACACTGGCGTGTTCAGTGGCGCAACACCTTTTACCGCCAATCCAGATCAAACCGACTTCATACCTTACGACGAACTAACGCAAGAAATTGTGCTGGGCTGGATTCAGCCTGTTGTAACCGGCAGTTACGAAGAGCATGTCAATGCACAGATTGCCAAGCAGATAGCGGATAAAATTGACCCCGTAACAGAACCCGCTTTACCTTGGGCTCCCCCAACCCCACCAACCCCAACCCCAACTCCATAAGGAAAACAAATGAACGACAAAATCAACATCGGCGAAGTAACCATTACCGAATTCAACGTAATCATGAAGCAGTTGTCTGTTGGTCAGCTTGGCGAGTGCATTGACCTGTTTATGAAATTGAGCAAGTTGGGTCAAGAATTTCAAGCAGCACAGCAATCAGGGACTAGAGCAGTACCACCCCCAGCAGTATAAGGAGCAGCCATGAGCAGCACATATTCCAACAGTTTGCGGATTGAGCTTATTGGCTCGGGCGACCAAGCCGGTACATGGGGTCAGACCACCGACAACAACTTTGCTTACATTTTTGATACTGCTATTGCGGGAATCAACACAGTAACCATCTCATCTGCTGCTCAAGCTCTGACCTATGTAAACGGGCCGACATCTTCTTCGTCCCTGAACCAGTCAATCTACGCCATTTTGAAACTCAACAGTGCGGCTGCGGCATCTGCCATTTATGCTCCACCTGTATCTAAGCAGTACATCATTTGGAACAACAGTAGCTTCACAATCACGATATACAACTCTACGGTCATCGGTAACACAACTGCTGCCGGTGCGGGGGTTGCTATTGCGGCTGGCAATAAAGTCATGGTCTGGTCGGACGGGACAAATTTCTTTGATATCCAAGCTCAAAACTTAACCGGCACACTTGCTATCGCGAACGGCGGTACAGGACAAACCTCAGCCAACGCTGCGTTCAATGCCTTGGCCCCAGCACAAACAAACAACCGACTACTTAGATCAAACGGCACAAACACATCATTTGCTCAAGCTGTATTGACTACAGACGTTACGGGAACCCTGCCTGTTGCAAATGGCGGCACTGGGGTGACTTCTTCTACCGGCTCGGGCAGCGTTGTTTTGTCTACAAGCCCCACACTTGTTACCCCTCTCCTTGGCACACCAACATCTGGGAACCTTGCAAACTGCACCTTTCCAACACTCAATCAAAACACAACTGGAACTGCTGCGGGTTTATCCTCTACATTGGTAGTAGGTTCAGGTGGTACAGGCGCTACCACTTTTTCTTCTGGAGCACTGCTCAAAGGCGCGGGAACTTCAGCAATTACAACTGCAAGCGCAGCAGACATTGTTGGTCAAATTGGAGCCACTGCGGTTACAAACGCCACGAACGCAACCAACGCTACAACAGCGGCATCATGCTCAGGTAACGCGGCAACCGCTACAAGCCCACAATCGGGCGGATCGTTCATTACGTCTAGCAACATTGCCAGTCAGACAGTAGCAGCATGTACAGGAAATGCTGCCACTGCGACCAACCCTCAAAGCGGCGGTTCATTTATTACCTCTAGCAATATTGCTAGTCAGTCAGTAAGTTTTGCAACAACCTCAACAAATGCTACCAATGCTACCAACGCTACAAACGCAACAAATGCTACCAATGCAACAACCGCAGCATCATGTTCAGGCAATGCAGCAACAGCCACAAACCCACAGTCGGGTGGCTCATTTATTACATCTAGCAATATTGCTAGTCAGTCAGTAGCTTCTGCCGTTAACGCAACTAATGCAACCAACGCTACAAACGCAACAACTGCCACAAACCTTTCAACAGCATCAGGTTCAGCGCCATCATATTCAGCTAGAGCTTGGGTAAACTTTCAAGGCCAAAGCTTTACGGTTATTCGTGCAAGCGGGAATGTAAGTTCTGTTTCCTACAATGGAGTAGGAGATTACACAATAAACTTTGCAACAGCTATGCAAGATACATTGTATGCTGTTGTTGGTTCAGCTTGGTATCCCGGCGCAGTACAAGCACTTTTTTCCGGCAATAGCACTGGTGGTACATACACAACATCAGCGGTTCAAGTTGCTGTGGCTAATTCAGTAAATGGTGCAGCACTTGATTCCAACATTATAAATGCTTCAATCTTTCGTTAAGGAAAAACTATGACACAAGTAATTATTTATCCAAACAACGAAGGTTGGTTAACCGTCGTTAGCCCTGCCCCTGAGTGCGGTTTATCTATTGAGGAGATTGCCCGTAAGGACGTACCCGCAGGTAAACCGTATCACATCATCAACGTAGATCAGCTTCCACAAGACAGTATGTTCTTTAACGCATGGGAGGCGGACTTCACCAACGCAGTAGGCCGAGGGATTGGCGCAGACGCATGGTTTGCAGAGCAAGCCGCCAAGAAAGAAAAGGAGCAAGCATGATTACCATCAACGTAACCAAAGCCAAAACCATAGCCCACAACGTGCGCCGTGCTGCCCGAACTGAAGAGTTCAAGCCCTATGACGAAGCTATTGCTAAGCAAATTCCCGGTCAAATCGACGGCGCTGAAGCGGCAAGGGCTGTAATTAGAGCCAAATATGCAGCGATGCAAACTGCTATTGACGCAGCTTCAACAGTAGACGAAATCAAGGCAGCGATGCCGCAGAGTTAAAAATTGACCCGATCTCCATCCTCTTCGCTGCAAATGCCTGTGTCGCTGCAATCAAGCAGGGGTGTAAGCTTTACAAAGACGCTAAAACGTCTTTTATGGAGATCAAGAAGACTGTTGATGAAGTTGTTACAGATGTTAAAGCAGTCAGAGGATTCTGGGCAAAGCTCTTCGGGTCAGCGCCAGCCGCCCAAGCCAAGCCTGTGGCGAAAAAGAAGGAAGCCTACGTTGCCGTTGACGAAACCCAAGTCATGGCAGACATCGTTACTCAGCTTTCGACTTTCTTTAAGTTGCAAGAACAGCTTGCTGAACACATAAGGGAAGAGGAAGAGAAGAGCAAAACGGTTTTTGACCCCGATGCCAACTTGATGGAAGCCGCCCTGAAGCGGGTAATGGCTCAAGACCAGATGGCAGCGTTGGAGGTGGAGATAAGAGAGGCGATGGTGTACGGCGCTCCTAAAGAGATGGGGGCTTTGTATAGCAAAGTCTTTGAAATGCGGGATGTAATCAAGGCAGAGCAGGATAAAGCAAGGAAGAAACGGGATGACGACTCATGGCAACGCAAGGAAAAGGAGCGCCTTACAAGCGAAAAGCAAGCGTACCTACTAGCGACTTTTCTTTTCCTTCTGTACCTGTGGCTCCTCCTCGGCCTCTTAAGCAGGATTGGGAAAATATAATGGGTTGGATTGCTGCTTGTGTGCTTGTGGGTATGCTCCTACCCTTATTGGGTATGTTGTACATAGACGTGCTGCAAACCAAAAAAGAAGCCCAGACGCAGATTGAAAAGATGGAAAAAATACGTAAAGAACTTGAAAGGGAAAAACGTGACAAGACATGAACTTTCACTGTTGGCGCTGACTGTTTGCGTTGGCATCCTCTGCGGCTTGCTGACTGGGTGCGACGACCGTTTTCGTTACCCCTGCCAAAATCCAACAAATTGGAATAACGTTGAATGCAAGCCCCCAATCTGTACTGCTACGGGTACATGCCCAGAGCAGCTTATTAAACCTGAGCAGGAGA
>Ga0209353_10000776_pt1 | contig 18773 bp, 18 predicted proteins | sample LauGreSpBDMM15SD_2_FD_187561 | JGI IMG/M metagenome (GOLD analysis project Ga0209353, IMG submission 187561) | Freshwater lake microbial communities from Lake Michigan, USA - Sp13.BD.MM15.SD (SPAdes) (version 2) | ecosystem: Environmental > Aquatic > Freshwater > Lake | place: Lake Michigan...
GCCGATCAATAGCGATAATCCTGTTTTTAAAATATTTTTTTAATGCTTTCATTTCGGTAAAAAAATTGAGGTGATAAAGTGTTTATATTAATTGAAACGAGGTCAATTGAAATTAATTTGAATTGAAGTGAAAAAGTTCTTTTTTTTGATAGATATGCTCTAGATGAAATACTGTGGGTAACGAAGTTATAGTCATATATGTAGTTCAGCATTCTCATTTGGGTCAAGTTTATTAATATTTCCCCTGTCTTGTTCTAGAAATTTCATGCAAAGCGCGCAAAGGTAGGATAGTCAAGTCAAATGATTGAATTTGAGCTTCTAAGAGATTGTGGTTTCAGTAAAATATTGGCTTGATGCGTGCTTAGCGACTCCTGAGTGAAATACTTGGTACCTTTGCGAGAAATTTTAAATGGTTGGTTTTCAACATTAACTATATTATGCTTTAAAATAGCTGTAAACAAATGAATCATTACCCACAGAAAATCATCTATCACCGATTTTATTCGTGTGTTGCCATGCGTTATTTTTCAACGCATAAGTTTTTACCCGTCAATGTTTGCTTTATCATTGATGGGTACCCTGTTTTGCATTAAAGGAAATGGACAATCAATACATGGGGCAAATATGATTTTTGAATGCTACCGTTGTATACGTTGGCAATTGCTAAAGTTTAATCTTGCATCCACCGCATTAGAAATTTATCATAAACACTGTAGGCAATACCTGATTCGGTATAAGTGATGCTTATCATTTCTTTGTGAATCAATGCATCTAATCCTCTTTTTACCATCGCGGAAGTGCCTAATTCATACTTTTTTAAAAATGTACTGGCATGAGGTTGCGTAACGATTTCTTCTTTGGCAAATGCTTTTAGTAATTTCCATTGGGCTATTGTGAGTAAGGCCCTGTATTGAAAATAGATATGTTCATTTTGTGCTAAAATTGTAGTACAAACTTTACGGATATGGTTGATTGCTATATCTTTTACACCTGTTGCAAATACGCGATTACAAACATATTGTGTGTAATAGGTATGTGTATGTGTCCATTCAAGTATAAAATGGATGCTTTCTGGGCTGATTGTTTTGTGGTTTTTATTGAATAAAGTTTGAATGAATTTACTGTATTCATGTGGGTCTATTTTGTCCAATTTTAAAGTGGTGCAACTCGCGAAAAATGGACGTTTTGCATCATTAAAGATTACATTCATCATTTGTTGGTTACTGCCACAAAATATAAAATTGGTATTTTTAAGTTGTTGTATAAATGTTCTTAAACTTGCTTCAATGTTTTTTTCAGGGTAGGAGAGTATTTGTTGAAATTCATCAATGGCTACTGTTATTTTAATGTTTTGCTGGTCCAAAAATTCAAATAGTTGTTGTATGGTTTTTTCGTATTGGTGTGTTTGTTTGAAATCCAAACTTAGTTCTGGTACACCCGACAAGGTATCATAGCTTATCGTTGGACGTAAAAGTTTGATGAGTTCTAGCAATTTATTTCCTATTCCTTTGTTTTCAGGGAAGCGTTGGTAAATGGCATTGGCTATACAAGTGGTGAATTCTTTTAAATTTTGAGTAGCAAGAATGTCAATATATATGCAGGCTATTTTGTTTTTTCTTTCCATGGTTTTAAAAACATGGTGAATTAAGCCTGTTTTGCCCATACGTCTTAAGGCAAATAGGGTAATGTTGATTTTACTCTGGTTTAAACTGATAATATCTGCAGTTTCTTTTTCTCTATTGCAAAAGTGTGCTTGATCTAAATAGCCCGCAACTAAGAATGGATTGAAATCGTCTGTTATCAATGTGGTCATGACCTTGGTATTTTTACACCACAAATGTAATTGTTTTTATTCATCATACAAATTGTATCATACAATTTGTATGATACAATTTGTGTGATGAATAGGTATTGGCTAAATCTCGCTTAGGTTTTACACTTGATTGTTTTGCAATACATGTTGCAGGTGTTCAATTTCTTCATTCACATCCATCTCACTGAGGAGTTCTTCTAACTTTGAAATAGTATCAACCACATGTTGTAAATAGCCATCTGATTCAGGAAAAAATGGTTTGTGTTGAATTGCTTTGTTTACTTTGTCCCACTTAAGGAGGAGTGTTTTTGTTTTGTCAGGGCAATAACTGTCAATGAATTTGTTCCAAATATAGGTTTCAGCGGTAGTATTTGGATGAATGAGGTCTTCTTTATAAAATCGGTAATCTCTCAAATCATCCATCATGATTTCATAAGAAGGGAAATAATGGACCTTATCAATTTTGCTTTCAAGTTCATGGCAAGCAATTCTTAAAATAGATTTACTGACCATATTCAAAGGTATCGTTTCTTTGATATGTCTAACGGGGCTAACGGTTAATATGATATTTAATTCAGGGTACTTGTCATAGATCAACGCAATTGTTTTGGCCAAATGTGTTGTGATGGTTTGGCTGGTTAATAATGATTTTTCAAAATTCACTGCAGGCATTTTATGGCAATTGGCAACAATCAAATTGAGTGATCTTTCTTCATACACCACTGCTGTTCCAAGGGTAATGATAAGTACTTTGGCTTTTTCTAATTGTTGGTGCGTGAGGTTAATCTGCCGGGTCAAATTGTCCAGAAGGATGTCTCTGTCAGGGTTTCCCAATTCGGTGTGACATTCGTATGCTTGCCAGATTCCATGGCTGTGAACCAGGTTGAACGAATCGTTTCGTCGGATTGATTTTTCCAATAGGTTAGAAATGGCAATCGGGTTAAAAATATTTCCGAATGGGTTGCTTAAGGTATGAAATTTATGGTCGGCTAAACGGGCGCCCATACAATCGGCAAAGCAGGATCCAATCGCTAGTATGGCATCTTTGTGGGTAATCGGAAAAGGTGCTAATGGAATATGAAGTTCTGTTCTTAGTTTCATGAGGCATAAGTTAAAAGTTGATAAAAATATTGTACTGTAAATATCTGAAAAATTTAATGGTACACAAAAAAAGCGTCCCGATATTCTCGAAACGCTTTTTTGTGATTTATATTAAAATACGTGCTTATTCAGCAATTACTTCAAATTTAATTTCATGAGATACTTCTTTGTGTAACAACAACACAGCAGTATAAGTACCTACAGTTTTTACTTCTTCTTCTTTGAAAGAAATTCTTTTTCTATCTACAGTGATACCTTTTGTTTCAAGGGCATCAGAGATTTGAAGAGAGGTAATTTTACCGAATATTTTACCATTGTCGCCAACTTTTTGTTTAACTTCAAGTGTAAGTACTCCGATTTTTTCAACCAATGCCAAAGCATCGTTTTTAACTTTTTCAGCTTTGTGGGCTGCTTGCTTAACGTTTTCTGCAATAACTTTTTTATTACTAGTAGTTGCTGTAAGGGCAAGTCCTTGAGGAATAAGGTAATTGCGTCCGAAACCTGGTTTTACACTTACGGTATCGTTTTTAAAACCTAAACCTTTAATATCTTCTTTTAAAATAACTTCCATTTTCTTAGTATATTATTATTTTAATGAATCAGTTACGTAAGGTAATAAAGAAAGGTGACGCGCTCTTTTCACAGCTTGAGCCACTTTTTTCTGGAACTTTTGAGAAGTACCTGTAATTCTTCTTGGAAGAATTTTACCTTGTTCATTTATGAATTTAAGCAAGAAGTTCGGGTCTTTGTAATCAATAAACCTGATACCGCTTCTTTTGAATCTGCAATATTTTTTTCTTGCTTCGTTTTTTTGTGCATTCACTGGTTCGTTAACCAATGTGCTCATGTTTCTTCCTGGTGATTTCATTATGCGACCTCCTTAACTTTGTTGTGGTGACCTAATTGACCTTTTCTTCTTTTTGTAGCGTAAGCTGCAGCAAATTTGTCTTGAACAGTAGTAAGGAATCTTATTACTTTTTCGTCACGACGAAATTCAGTTTCGATGATGTTTACAATGGTTGGTTCACCGATGTATTCAAGAAAGAAATAGAAACCTGTAGTTTTGTGATTGATCTCGTAAGCGAGCTTTTTCAATCCCCAGTTTTCTTCATTAATAATCTCAGCATTATTATTGGTTAATACTGCTTTAAATTTTTCGACTGTGTCCTTTACCTGAGCTTCAGATAAAACGGGAGTAATAATGAACACTGTCTCGTAGTTGTTTTTCAAACTCATTTTAAATTTAGTTTTTACATTAAATATATACGAACTATAAAAGTAATATTTTTTTTTGATAATGCAATCCTATCTACTCGAAGTATTAAAAAAAAGTTGGGCATAAAAAAAGTCTTCCCTTACTAGGGAAGACTTTTTCATAACACGAATGTTAAGTATTATTTGATTTTGATCTGATGACTTCCAATAATATGTCCTTCACAATAGATTTCAATCGTATGTGTTCCTGTGCTGTATGGAGTTCCTTTTGCGTACAAGAAGGTTACTTCAGGATTTTTACCGTCATAAAAAACAGGTTGTTTTTCGGTATAGTAGATGTCTTTTCCTTCAAATTTAAATGCTCCTCCACCAGTTGATTCGTTATAAATTGCAGCTCCATCAGGACCTAAAACCCTTAAAAGAACCTCTTTGATTTCTACTTTCGCTACCCTGTTTTCTGCCAAGTTGAAAGTGATTTTCAATTTGTCTATGGCTTTAGCTTTAAATTCTTCTATTTCTTTGTCGTTTTTCTTCTCTTTGTTTTTCTTAGAAATGGCAGATACGTGAATTTTTTCAACTTTTAGCACTTGAGCCAGTTGAACTTTTACGTCCAGTTCTTTTTTTACTTTTTCAAGTACAGTGTAAGAGGAATCTTTTTTAGTGATGGTAGTTTTTAATTCTACTGTTTCTCCAAAGAAGTGATCTCTTTCAGCTGTTAGCTTAACGATCTCCTCGTCTTTTTGACGTAACATTTCTTTGTAGCCTTCAATGTCACCCTTGATTTTATTGTACATTGCTTTGGCGCTTGAGGCACTGCGTAACAAGGTGATTTTATCTTTTTCTAGTTGTCTGATTTGTTGACCAAGTCTTGAAGTATCGCCTCCTAAGCTAGCGATTTCATCATACCTTAGTTTCATTTCTTTGCCTAAAGAATCTAATTCAGCAGCTAATACTTTGTTTTTACCTTCTGATTTCTCAATCAAAACAATCTTTTCTTTGATTTGAGTTTCCTTTTCAGCAGTTCTAAAATATTGAATAATGTTTATCGCTACTAATATGATAATGATACCAATGATAAGGCCTTTTTTACCACCCGATTTTTCTGGGGTTTCTGGTGTTATATTTTCTTTCTCACTCATAATTTTGTATGCTTAGTTACAATAAATTTACTGTTGTTGCAAAAATAGGATTTTTATGTGTAATTAAAACTAATATTGTAATTAAATGCTTATACTTTTGTAAAAAAATGATTTGATGCAAAAGTTATCGAAAGATTATTGGAACAATCGTTATGCAAATGATGACTTTCCTTGGGATGTTGGCTACGTAAGTAACCCTTTGAAGAGCTATTTTGACCAACTTACTGATAAGTCGGTTCGAATCCTTATTCCTGGCGCTGGAAGTGCCTATGAGGCAGAATACTTGTTTCATTTGGGCTTTAAAAATGTGTTTGTAATTGATTTTTCCGAAGCTGCAATTGAATTATTTAAAAAACGGATGCCTTCATTTCCTTCTTCGCAATTAATTTCAGATGATTTTTTTAAGCATAAAATTGTTTACGATTTAATTATTGAACAAACATTCTTTTGTGCCATCGATCCTGCTTTTCGTCAGAAATACGCTAATCAAATGGCTCATTTGTTAAATCCTGGTGGCAAATTGGCCGGGCTTTTATTTGATGCGCCATTAAATTCGGATAAACCTCCTTTTGGTGGAAATAAAGAAGAATATATTTCGTATTTTGCGGGTCTATTTGATTTTGTTCATTTTGAATTGTGTTACAATTCTATTGCACCAAGGGCTGGTAGAGAATTATTTATCGAATTAATTAAAAAATAATTATGCTTAATATACCTAATTTAAAACATCAGGATTCAGGTAATTTCTTCTTAATGGCTGGTCCATGCGCCATAGAAGGGAATGATATGGCACATGAAATCTGTGAGGTAATCCAAAAAATTACGGATGAATTGAAGATTCCATTTATATTCAAAGGGTCTTACCGTAAAGCGAACAGAACAAAACTAGATTCATTTACTGGAATTGGTGACGAAAAAGCACTTTTGGTACACCAATCTATCAGAGAAAAATATAAGGTGCCTACAGTTACGGATATTCATGAGTCTCATGAAGCAGCTTTTGCCGCGAAGTATGTGGATGTATTGCAGATCCCTGCTTTTTTATGCCGCCAAACAGATTTGATTGAAGCTGCTGCCAAAACCGGAAAAGCTGTGAATATCAAAAAAGGACAGTTTATGTCAGGTGAAGCAATGAAATTTGCGGTGGATAAAGTGAAGTCCTGCGGGAATGAAAATGCGATTTTGACCGATAGGGGTAACTCTTTTGGATATGGGGATATGGTGGTTGATTTCAGGAATATTCCTGCTATGCGCGCACATAATGTGCCTGTAGTGATGGATATTACACATTCGCTGCAACAACCCAATCAAATTAGTGGCGTTACTGGTGGTCGACCGGCATTGATTGAAACCATTGCAAAAGCGGCGATTGCTACTGGAGCGGATGGGATTTTCATTGAAACACATCCAAATCCTTCTGTGGCCAAATCAGATGGAGCAAATATGCTTCCTTTAGATCAATTAAGAGGTTTGTTGGAGAAATTGGTGAGAATTAGGGAAGCGATAAAATAGTTTTGAGTGATTAGTGTTGAGTTTTTAGTATTTGTTTTTAATATTTAAGTTTTACTAAACATTCATAACTCAACACTCAAAACTTTAAAACAAAGTGTTGCTTCGCTTGGTTATTTCTAAAAAATATTAACCCCAAATCATATAAATCAATACTGATTTTGACTTCAGGCCTGGACGCTATTTCGTCCCAGGCTTTTTTCATTTCTGGAGACCAATAAATGTCATCAAAAACAAATAGGGTTTGCTCATTTATTTTTTTTAGGCAAGCTTCAAAATATTTCATGGTAGGTTCATATTGATGATTCCCGTCAAAGAATACCAAATCGACGCTGTCTAATTTTTCAAGCAATGGTTTTAAAGTAGTGTTGAAATCTCCTAAAATTGGCGTGATGTTTTTTCGTAGTGATTGTTCAAACTGTTGTTTGGCAATTTTTAAAATTGCCTCTGAGCCTTCTAAGGTGTACACGTTTGTTTTTGAATTGGCTAATGATAAATAGAGCGTGCTGATACCTAGCGATGTACCAATTTCGATGACGTTTTTGGGTTGAAATTTATTGACCAATTTAAATAATAATTCACCTGTTTTTTGATTTGACAACGAACTGTAAGCGATGTCTTTTATTTTTCGGGTGGTTTTGAGTTGACCGTTTGTCCCTGCTCCAAGATCATGGATACTGATTTTATTTTCAGAAATTAACAAATTGGTTCTGAGTCGTTCAATGAATCCAAAAGCATAAAATATTTTATTTTTGGAAATTTCATTACAATACAAATCGAAAACAAAAGGTGAATGCAAGCCATGTGCATTTCCAGCTTTTAAAAGATAGTTGATATAGGTTTTAATCCTGAAAAGTATGTTCACTAATCTTTTTAATTTAATTTATAATCTGGAATCAACACAAAGTCAGGAATAACAACATTGAATTTGGAACCGTCAACGATTCTTTCCATCAAATAAGTACCTTTCATTTTGCCAATATTGGTTTTGAGGTTACTTCCTGAAACATAACGGTGCATTTGTCCTGGTTCAATGATAGGTTGTTCTCCAACAACTCCTTCTCCTTCAACTTGTCTGATATGGCCGTCACTATCATAAATAAACCAATGTCTTCGCAACAGTTGGATGCTGAAATCGCTGTTGTTTTCTATAGTAACTTCGTAAGTAAAGACATAATGAGATTGCGCAGGTCTGGAATAACCTGGTTGGAAGGTAGTTTTTACACTTACCTGAATGCCTTCTGTAGTTTGTGTTACCATCTATTTTTTTGTTAAAAGTATGGAACTACAATTTTATAAAAAAATTATTTGGCATTTATTGTTTAAGATGTTTTTTTTCGATTTTTTTTAGGGCATATTTAATTCTAAAATATTGATTTTTAGAACATGAGGGATTTATGAAAGTTCCCAGATAAATATGGGTATTCATTTTAATCAAGGTTCGATATTGATGCGTTTCATTCTAAATTGTTCCAATCAAATGAAGCTTCAAGTTGTTTGAAAACTTTTTTGAATTGTAAAGCCGATATTCCAAAGTAAGCACTATCGTTTAATTGAAGTCACATAATTGACTTTCAATCATTGAAAAATTTGACTCAAATATATTATTTATGGACGACCATATATAGGTTAATTTAATATTGCATATATTGACAAGGATAATGTTTTTATTCATTAAAAATATTTAAAATGGTAAGTTTTGATAAGTTCATAGCACTGGCAGACAATGATGATGAATTTTTGCTGCAACTTTTGAATCAGAGTTTGTCTGATTATGTAGCTTTAAATGACCAATATCATAAGTTAGTAAAATTGCGTGATACTGATAAGTTGAGCCTTATCATTCATAAAATTAAATCAACCATGATTTTGTTTGGTCTTATTGAATTGGAAGCTACCTTAAAATCTCATAGTGCAATGTTAGTCAATACTACTACAGATGAATCTATCGACGAAATCACGGTACAAATTTCGAAAAGTTTGAATCAGGTGATAGCAGAAATCCAATTCAAAATAGATGAAATAAGTACACTCCAAAAAATGATATGAATTTTGAACTGCCAATTTCCTGGAACAAACTTTTAGCTGAAGAATTTCAAAAACCTTATTTTATTGAATTGAATCAATTGATAAGTAATGCTTACGGCAATGCCATTATTTATCCTCCACATCACAGGTTGTTTAGTGCTTTTGAAAATTGTTCCTTTGAAAATACTGAAGTAGTTATCCTTGGTCAAGATCCATATCACGGCCCCAACCAGGCAAATGGTTTGAGTTTTTCGGTGAATGATGGTGTCCCAATTCCTCCTTCTCTGTTGAATATCTTTAAGGAGATTAAAAATGATTTAGGGAAACCAATTCCTATATCTGGAAATTTGGAGGGTTGGTCAAAGCAGGGTGTATTGTTATTAAATGCTACTTTATCGGTAAAAGCAAATACAGCCGGATCTCATCAAAACATAGGTTGGGAGCAATTTACTGATGCTGTAATTCAATTGATTTCTGAACGTAAACCTCATGTTGTATTTATGCTTTGGGGAAATTATGCGCAAAAAAAAGCGACCTTCATTGATGAAAATAAACACTTGATTTTAAAATCGGTACATCCTTCACCATTGTCTGCTTACCGTGGATTTTTGGGCTGTGAGCATTTTAGTCAATGCAACACTTTTCTTAAAGCAAATGGTTTGAAGGAAATTGATTGGTAATTGAATTTATAAGGGTGGTTTGCTATGAATTTTCTACTACTTCCTCTAATTCTGGTTCGGGAATATTGGAGGCCAGAGGAACAATTTCATACGCATCAATTTTATTAAGTTCTATAACTATTTTACCATTAGCAACGGTGTCATAGTTGGTTTTAAAACGCCCGCCATAAACAATTTCATGGTGTTTGTAAGATGACCTGACATGTACATTTTGAGCAAAAGTATCGTCAAATGCCTTTATCAATACCATGAATTCAGCGTCAATCGTGGTTAAAGTTTGTGCATCTACACCCCATATTGGACTGTCTTCATTGATAGGATGAACGAGTACCCAAGGGAGAGGGAAGAAATTGACTTTGTCTCTTTCCAGCGGTAAGGAAACATATTTTCGCAGTACTTTCCCATTGATATTTGTTAAGTAGGAATACGTTACCATTACTTCTATGTCTATCAATTGGTTATCCCTAAGGTTGCAAATTTTAAATTGCAATGAAGTAATGTCCTGGTATGGTGCGATGATAATGTTTTTACTAAACTGGATTTTTGCATTTGGTTTCGCAAATCTACCATAACAAATACCTGTAGCAATGGCAAAGGCCAGTACACCAATCAGCGATTCAAGTGCTGCAATAATATTTGCAGGTAACCCTTCTGGACTAATTCGTCCATAACCTACCGTGGTCAATGTTTGTGCAGAGAAGAAGAAGGCTTCATAAAAACGTTCTGAAAAAGTATTGGCAACAACTCCTGAAAGGTGATGAACACCGGTAATGAGGTACATTGTTGTGAAAATAATATTCATGATTAAATAATAGACCAGGGCTATAAAACTAAATTTAAGCCATGACATGGTAATCAGCTCATGGTAAATATTGAGTGTTTTTAAATTGTTTAATCCTTTTCTGGTAATATTGAAGGAGCCGTCTTTGTTGATAAACCTGTTCGGTCCTTCATTAGTAACCTTGTTTCCTAAACCAAGGTCATTTTCGGGTTGATGAACTTTGCTTGTAAAATTTTTCAAAACAAAAGAATTTATTGTATGAATTGAATTTTATAAAAAGATTGACTGGCTCTTTATTTTTAATTGAATTAGATCGCGTACCTTTTTACATCTTCCAAAGAGATTTCTTCCGCGCCCAAAATGATTAGCCTTTCTACCACATTTCTTAATTCTCTAATGTTTCCAGTCCAGCTTCTGTCTTCCAAAAAATTAATGGCTTGTTTGCTGATGGCCTTGGGTTTTGTGCCGTATTCTTTGGCAATATCCCCTAAGAATTTTTCTACCAAAACTTCAATGTCTTCTTTTCTTTCATCTAAAGCAGGTACTTTAATCAATATTACTCCAAGCCTATGGTATAAATCTTCCCTGAAATTCCCAGCTGCAATTTCTTTCTTAAGGTCCTTATTGGTAGCTGCAATGACACGTACATCCACGCTAAATTCTTTGTCTCCACCAACCCTTGCAATTTTTTTCTCTTGCAAAGCCCTCAATACTTTGGCTTGAGCAGACAAACTCATGTCTCCAATTTCATCCAAAAAGAGCGTACCGCCATTGGCTTGTTCAAATTTACCAATTCTTTGTTTGATTGCGGAAGTAAAAGCACCTTTTTCATGTCCAAACAATTCGCTTTCAATAAGTTCTGAAGGTATTGCTGCACAGTTTACTTCAACCATCGGCCCTTTGTTTCTGGCACTTTTCTCGTGAATTGCTTTGGCAACAAGTTCTTTCCCTGAACCATTTGGTCCTGTGATAAGCACCCTGGCTTCACTTGGGGCTACTTTTTCAATATCATCCAGTACATTGTGGATGGCAGTTGAAAAACCTACAATCTCTGATTTATGCGCTATTTTTTGTTTTAATACCTTGGTTTCTGTTACTAAAGAAGAGCGTTCAAGAGCATTTTTTAAAGTGATTAAAAGTCGGTTGAGGTCAATAGGTTTTTGAATAAAGTCAAAGGCACCTTTTTTCGTGGCTTCAACAGCTGTTTCTATGTTGCCATGGGCAGAAATCATGATGATTTGTACTTCCTTTTCAAGTAAAGCAATTTTATCAAGAAGTTCAATACCATCCATTTTAGGCATTTTGATGTCACACAAAACCACATCATAGTGGTTGTTGGTAATCATTTCTAATCCTTCTTCACCATCTTTGGCTTCTTCAATGGTGTATTTTTCATATTCAAGAATTTCACGAAGGGTATAACGTATACTTTTTTCGTCGTCTATAATCAGGATTTTTGACATTCTAGTGGTTGAATATTTTAAACTATTTTTTTTAAAAAAGTGCAAGCCTGTAAGCCGGGTTCTGTAACCCGCCGTGGCGGGACTCTTATCATTTATCTAGGCCAGCAGTCACCCGTTGGCTCCATCAATCTACCCATTCCGCATTAGTGCGAGCAGCACTATTTTTGATTGAACAAAAGGCGGAACCTATTTGATTTTTCATCCTGTAAGGTTTACCTTGCTCCCGTTGTCACCACCGAGACGGTGGGCTCTTACCCCACCTTTTCACCCTTTCCTTCCCGCCGAGGCGAGCTGGTGGTATCTTTTCTGTGGCACTTTCTGTGAAACAAATCTTGAAACTTGCCCCCCTTCCCGTTAGGAAGTACAGCGCTCTATGATGTCCGGACTTTCCTCTCTCTTACCATTACAGTAAAACAGCGATAAGACGGCTTGCACAGGGTAAAGGTGGCTAGAATTGTGGGTTTTTGCAAGTGCTTTTTTGTTTTGATTTATTTGTCTTTGAATAATCCCAAGAATATTGGGACTTTATGCTTTTTCAAATATCTAAAAAAGGATTTATAGGGAATTGTAGATATAATAAGCAAAATGGTTGTTTATATGAGTCATTATTCATAATATCATCAATTAATTAACTAAACGATATTTAGGATGAATCAATTTGAAAAATTAACCAAGTTATTGGCCGAATCTGAAGCAGATTTTTTGAAATTTTATGAAAATGGAAACAGTGCAGCTGGAACTCGTGTTAGACAAAAAATGATGGAGTTTAAAAATCTTGCACAAGAAGTTAGACTTGGTGTTACAGAAAAAAAAGCGGCGAAATAATTCTGCTTTCACATACATTAAAAATGCCTTTGATTCATATCAAAGGCATTTTTGTTGTATAGTGAAATATTGAGCTGAATATTATTCAATCATAAATGACCTGAGACTGATACTTGCATTTTCAAACCCCTCATAAACAAACTTAACTTTTTCATTGGTTTCTTTTAGTCCTATGGCATATAGCAACGGAATGTATTGTTGGCTTGACGGAACGGCATATTTAGCATCCGCACTTATTTTTCTGAAGCCTAATAAGTCATTGGTTTTATTTGTTGTAAGCGCTTCTTTTACAAAATTGTCGAAGTTTTTTGCCCAGTAAAAAGGTGCTGCTTCCCTGTCTTTGTGCATGAAACGAGGGTTATATACAATGTTTCCTGAACAAATAAATAAAACGCCTTTTTTTCTTAAGGGCTTTAATAATTTAGCAATTTCAAAGTGAAGTGAAGGAGGGATGTATTGATTTATACTGATTTGAATAATTGGGATATTTCCATTAGGAAATAATTGTTTTACAACCGTCCATGCGCCAGAATCAATTCCTCTATCAAGACTAGATAGAAAAGTTTGGTTGGTTATTAATCCTATAATTTCCTGAGACAATTCAACATTGCCAACTACAGGGTATTTGATGTTGTAATACGCTTCAGGCATTCCTACAAAATCATATATGATTTTTTCTGAATTGTTTGCTGTAATATAGCATCCATCGCTTGTCCAATGCGAGGATATAACCACAATTGCTGTTGGTATTGCTAATGAATCTCCAAGCGTATTGAGTGTTTTGGTATATTCATTGGCCTCCATAATATTGGAAATTGTTCCAGTACTAATAAATAAGACTGGCGTTTTGTTTGCGTTTGAAGTGGTTTGATTTGATTGGGCGTTAGCTAAACAAATGGTTGTAATTAGTGAAATTGCAACAAACAATGATTTAGATAAATCGTTACGATTCATACAATTAACGAAGTATTGTGTTGATGTGATTATAAAAATTATAGGGAACTAAAAATAAAAAAAACCGAGAAGAATTCTCGGTTTTTTTTGAACAATAATTATCTATTACCTATTGGTACATAATTTCTTTCTGTTTCTCCAATGTAAATTTGACGAGGACGACCAATTGGTTCATTGTCATCTCTCATTTCTTTCCATTGTGCTATCCAACCTGGTAAACGACCCAATGCAAACATTACCGTAAAGTATTCTGTAGGAATACCAAGGGCTCTGTAAATAATGCCTGAGTAGAAATCTACATTTGGATATAATTTTCTGTCAACAAAATATTGATCGCTCAAAGCTACTTCTTCCAAACCTTTAGCGATTGTCAATACAGGGTCAGAAACGCCTAATTTTCCAAGAATTTGATCACAAGCAACTTTAATGATTTTCGCTCTTGGGTCAAAATTTTTGTATACCCTATGGCCAAATCCCATCAAACGGAAATTGTCATTTTTGTCTTTGGCTTTTAGGATAAATTTAGCGGTATCTCCACCGTCATTCTTGATTTCTTCAAGCATTTCTATTACTGCTTGGTTTGCACCTCCATGAAGTGGACCCCATAAAGCAGCCGTTCCAGCCGCCAACGATGCGTATAAACTCGCTTGAGATGAACCAACAATACGTACAGTTGAAGTTGAACAGTTTTGTTCGTGATCAGCATGTAGTATAAATAATTTATTTAAGGCATCAGCAATTACCTGGTCAGCTTTATACTCTTTGCCTGCTTCTGCAAACATCATGTAATAAAAATTTGAACAGTAATCAAGGTCTTTTCGAGGAGCCAAAACTGGCAATCCTTTCGACTTACGGTAAGTAGTCGCTACCAATGTTGGCAATTGACCTATAACCCTAACCATTAATTTATGTAAAGCTTCAGGAGATGGATTAGCCTCTATAGATTCTGGATAAAAAGCGGTTAAAGCGCTTAGTAAAGAACCTATTACACCCATAGGGTGTGCATCCGCTGGAAATCCATTGAGGATTGTTCCAATATTAGAAGGTATCTCTGATTGTTCAGCAATTTCTTTTTCGAATGCTGTTAATTGAGCTGAAGTAGGCAGTTTACCATATATTAATAAATATGCTACTTCAATAAAATTGGATTTTTCAGCAAGTTGATCAATAGGATAACCTCTATAACTTAAAATTCCTAATTCACCATCTAAGAAAGTGACACCACTGCGAGTAGAACCTGTGTTTTTGAACCCTGGATCATAGGTGATATAACCTGTTTCACTTCTGAGTTTAGCAATATCAATTGCTTTTTCTTTTTCGGTACCCTCAATTACAGGAAGTTTGATTGACTTGCCTTCAACTATTAATTCTACTTGCTCAGACATTGATATAAGAAGTTGAATGATTTAAACTGTCTTTTAGAAACCGAAATTTATGAAAATAATATTAATTTATGCGCTTATTTACATTTAATTTGTTCACAAATTAGTTTAATGACTCGAATAATGGTAAGCTTCCCCCAGATGATTTTGTGTGTTCTTTGGTTATCAGATTGTTGTAGTTTTTGGCCCATTTGTCATAGTGGGCTCTGTCAAGCATCAAATTAGTATTGTCGGCTTTAAATATTTCTTGTTGCAATGTAGAAACGTTAGCATATTTTTCAATTCCTTTTGTTTTTTCAGCCAGAGTGAAAATTTTGCCAATTAATTCAGACGTTTTTTCATCAAATCCATCAACAATTGCTGCAGTCATTTGGGTAGAATCATACCTTGTTTTCCATGTCTTTTCTACAAGTAATTTAAGTTCTTTAACTTCTTTTTCATTTGAACCGGGGATATAAGAAATGTTATCCAAAAGAGAAATCATGTTGTTGAATTTTTGGTCATCGTTTAGCATCATTCTTTTCCAAGCGAAAGCTGCGCTGTCTTTGTGCATTTTGATGGCATTGAGATTAGAAGTGTTCTCTGTTTTTAATGCTTGCTTTTTCTTTGCCTGCTCACATGACTGTAAGATGAATATTCCAAGTACAATAAGTAAGATGTATTTTTTCATAAGGAGGATAAATGATAAATCAGTTTATAAATACCGTAGGTCAATTATAAACCTAATTGTTGTTTAAATCAAATTTTATATCACCAAAAAGATCCTTTAAAGGACCTTTTTGGTGATATCATTTCAGTGTTATTTTGTGATGAGTAATTTCTTGAATTCACATTTGCTATTATTACTCCACTTGACAAGATACAAGCCCGAAGTTAAGTCTGAACAATTTAAGGATTTAGTATATAAACCTTTATCGTAAAATTCATTGTTAACCAAAGTTTGCATTTGATTACCAAAAGTATCAAATAATTCAATATTAACTAAGGATTCCTGTTCCAAACCAAATTTAATTTCACAAATAGCATTTGCCGGATTTGGATATACCTCGATTGCCTGAAAATTTGATGTTTCAGTTGGAGTGATGTTTTCGGAAGATATCCTCACCATTGGCGATAATACTGATTGACCAAAACTAATTTGATCTACGTATACAGTAGCATTGGTTGGATTTATTGCTTCAATTGAAATGGCATTCACTGAATTTCCTGTACTATTAAACACTGACCATGGCAACCAGAAATTTTGGTAGGAGGTAGTTAGGTTGATGGTTGTTGTATTGTATTGCCCAATTCGAACAAGAATACTTGTGTTTATAGACGCTTTGGCTTTGATTTCAACACCACCTGTAACACTAAAATTCCCGCCACCGCAATTGGTAGTCCAGCTGCCACTGGTACTTCCTATTTCATTTTTTACACCTAGTATACCATTGCTTACAGTTAACTCCGCTTTCCATTTTTCAATATAGTAACCTAAATCGTTATACGTTCCTGCCAAACCATCACCTCCCTCAAAATCATCGACCAATTTGTAATTGTCAGGTGAAGTTACGGTCATCATGATTTCATTGGAACCAACTTCTTTGGGTTCAGCATTCGGAAGGCTTGATGTGATGACCACAACAAGCCTGTCTTTATTGGCAATGGAAGTACTTGTATAGGTTGCAGCATTGGTGCCAACAGGATTGTTGTTTAAGTACCATTGATAAGTTGGTGTTCCTGCATTAATGGTGCTGGCAGTAAAAGTTACAGGATACCCTTTTGTGATGGTGGTGCCTGGGCTCACACTTATACTCACAATAGGGGTAACGGTACCTACTGGTCTTGTGGTAATCCATAACCATTTCGGGGCGGAGCAATTTCCTTTAACATCACATGCAAAGATACCAATCGTATATGCCGTTCCAGGTTGTAAGTCGGTGTCAGTATACGTAAATGTATTTGCAGGCATATTGTGTGTATGATCGAAACCTACACCATCTTTGAATATATTGATGACATATTTTTCGATACCATCATCATCAATAGATTCTTCCCACAGTAACCTGACATTGGTTTGAGTGACATCAAAATAGGTGGCTTCCGGTGTGCTTGGTATATCATTTACAAGGAGTCCTCTTTTTCCTATACTAATATAATCAAGAGTAATTTGTTCTAAGGGAGAACTTACTTCGCCAATCATCACATAATCTACTTTTGAACCATCGGTTCCAAAATTTGCCCAAGGTATCCAAATGGTTTGGTAAGCAGTAGTTATATTAATTGTTGATTGATAAAATTTTCCAATCCTAACTACCATTTTTGTATTGGCCGATGCTTTGGCTTTAATTTCGATTCCACCAAAAGTGCTGTAATTGAGACCTCCACAATTGCTCGTCCAGCTGCCGTCGGTGCGTCCATAATCCATTTGAAAATGCAGTTGACCATAGTAGGCACTGGCACTTGCTTTATAACTTGATACATCAAGACCCAGGTCATTCAAACCTCCAGGATTTCCATCACCATTATCGAAATCATCTACTATTTTATCGGAAAGGACTTCTGTATTTGTAGTGATTTCAGCACTCCAGGCTGCTTCAGATTCATTTAAACTTGGGTCATAAGCAGCAATTGCAAAAAAATATTTTGTTCCTGGAGTTAGTCCATTAAATTGTATTGAGGTTGCTGAACCGCTGGCATCCATTGACGTTTCATAGGTGCCATTTTTATAGGCATTTATTCTATAATGGTCTATTCCTACATTGTCTGTGGATGCTGTCCAGCTTAAATCTACTTTGGTCGTTGCGATATTGGTGATGGTGAAGTTTTCCGGTTTGGTTGGTTTTTGTGTATCCACTAATGATTCTACAGTAAAAGTGAAGGTAGCTTCTGTATTGAAAGCATCGAAACCGAGATCGTTGGAAGTGTATATTCGCATGGTTCCAACTGTGCCAATAGGGGTTGTAGGACTTACAGAAAATAGGAAATATTGTCCTGAGGAATCTCCTGGAGCGATATAATTTAATCCAACGGTACTTGTGTTTGCAATGATTGATTCATGAGAGGATGAAGAATGCCCCCATAAATAAAATGAATTTTTTGCATGTCCTATATTTTTAAATTCAGCCAAAACCTGAGCCGATTCTCCTGGTTCAATTTTACCATTATTATTGGTAGAATTTACATCTTTAAAATCTTTTATAGTAATGACAAATTTGGGGGAATTACAAAGTAAAGAAATGGTATCGAAAGAAGAATTGTTATTGAAATCACGCATTTTTAATAGCAATTTAACAATATGTTGGTCCGGAACATTTTTACCTATTGTAACTGAAAATGCATTTAACTTTGTTTTAGATGTCTCGGTAAGAATAATGTCATAATTTTCGGTACTGTCTGTAATTTTAACATTTGGATCTAGTGTAGTAAGTTTTGCAATTACCCCATTGGCATTATTCGCACTAATATTACTAATAGTCACATCCAATTTAATCACTTCATTGTATTCTACCAAGCCGTTGTTAGAGGCATCCTTAATGACAGGAGATGAAATTAATTGAGGCGTGGCTTTGGTAGTGATTTCTGTCCATGCAGGGTCTGAATTATTCCCTTTTACATCGTAAGCAACTACGGCAATCGTATAAGTATTGTTAGGTAAAAGGTCCGTATCGGTAAAGCTGGTAATGTCAAAAACTTCATGACTATGGTCAAATCCATAACCAACCCTGTAAAAATTGATTTTGTATTTTTGAATTCCATCATTATCGTTTGAGGCAGTCCATTGGAGTGAAACACCATTGCTTGTAACATTTGATGAAACGAGGTTTGTCGGTGGAGTTGGAATATCATTTAATTCAATTCCCTTTTTTCCAAAGCTGATATAGTCAATGGTAACATAGGGTGA
>Ga0209353_10000777_pt1 | contig 18754 bp, 6 predicted proteins | sample LauGreSpBDMM15SD_2_FD_187561 | JGI IMG/M metagenome (GOLD analysis project Ga0209353, IMG submission 187561) | Freshwater lake microbial communities from Lake Michigan, USA - Sp13.BD.MM15.SD (SPAdes) (version 2) | ecosystem: Environmental > Aquatic > Freshwater > Lake | place: Lake Michigan, USA...
ACTGCGTTTAACTGCTTGCGATTTTTAATGTATTCAAAATTAATTAAAGCAGTGTCAGTGCTTATCACTGTGGGCAAATTGTAGGCCAAAAATTTGTCCTCACCTATCACTGCTATAAATGCGGCGCCCGAGCCTATGGGATTGGCAATGGCCGACTGTATAGCACTGGCTGAAATTTTTCGCTGAGCCAATGACGGCAAGGTAGTTTTAGATGTCACCCAATAGTAATGTAGTGTGCCTGTGGCGAGGCCAGTATTAGGGTTAAAAAATACTTTGGTATTGTACACAGTGTCATCTATAAATTTTGGTTGACCAGATATACCCTCTGCAAGGCCTTCTACGGTATCTGCCAAGATACTCCATTCTGATGGCAGCAACGGACTTGCCACCCATTCATAGATATCTATAGAAGATCCTACTACCTGTGAGTTCCAATTGCCAATTCTATAGGCAAAATCATCTTGTTCATAATTCAAATATTTTACTGTGCTAAGATCCCACCATATCTGTCCCACAGGTTTTTCAAACCATGCCTGAGTTTCATCTATGACTTGTTCTTCTGTGGCAGTGATATAGATTGCAGGATCATACACTGTTTTAAAGCTGATTTCTTGTTCGGCTTGTCCCAGTATTTTTAGTTTATATCCATCTACAATATCTAGATCAGTAATTTTTATGTTGTTGACATTGTCAAATAATTCAATGTTTTGCAGTAGATCAATATCTATAAGTTTGCTTTGTTGACCAATAGTTTTAAAACTTTCTGTATCGGCGGATGTTTTGAATAGTCTTACTCGTCCAGCTGGGGCACCGTCAACTTGATAAGTGGGTGATCCCACCACAATGGTTGAACTGGTGGTGTCAATGGAGTATCCAAATGATTCACCTGACTGAAACTCTGCTTCTAGTTTTTCTACCAAGAAATAACCTGTGTCTTTTCTTTGATAGACATAGACCTGTCCAGGAAAACCTCTTGGATCGGAAAATGTAGTTCTGCGTTTGTCAAAGGTTGTGAAATCAAATTGTGTGGTAATAGAGTATCCTGCATTCTTGGCAGCTACTACGATTTTTTCTGTAGATGGACTTATAGATATGCTAGAACCAAAATATTCATTGGTGAAATATTCAAAACTCTGTAATTTTTGTTTCAATCTAAATTGACGCACTGAAGAATCGCTGTCGAATTTAAACACATAGGCAGCACCTTGATTTTGCTTGGTAATGTCTGCCAAAGGACTACTGGCCACAATGGTAGTGGCAGCGGCGTCTATGTCTACGGCAAATCCAAATTGATCTCCGGAGGCTATGATTCCACCGTTGCCGGTGTCGTTGATGTCTGACAGTGAGTCTGCGGTGATAGTCTGTAACAGGGAATATCTGTTAGCAGCATCTCTTTCATATATAAAAATCTTGCCGGTGGATGGTGATGCACTGTCGCCTACATTTGACCAAGGCAATCCCGCATCTGGATACTGTGCTAGACTGGTTATAGATGACGTAGTTGCATCTATTAACCTGTGATATCCACCCTGCCATTTGACCACATCACCTTCTGTATATTCCTGGTATAGATTCCAATTGCCTCTGTAGTTGGAAAAATACTGTCCGTCTGAATTAGGTGCGCCTACAACTAGAACCGCACCGTCTCGACTCATGGTCAAACTTATACCAAATTGATCTCCGTCCTTGACCAGTTCTGCCAACTGACTTGAGCTCAATAGCCCTGCTGCAAGCGTTGATCCGTCATCATCCATGGCCACATTTGTTGGCAATGAGCACTGTGTGGACACAGGATCTAATTTTCTCCAATTAGTTAACACAGTGGGCAATATTATGCCGCCTTGATTGTCAACCACAGATTCATACAAATCTCCCTGATACCATATTATCGATCCGGCTGGATAGAATACTAGAGACGACGATTGATATAATCCTAGATACTTGGTGTTCTCTAAATGTTGCCATTCTGTGCCGTTGTAGAAATATAGATACACTCGACCTCGACCTGTATTGGCGCCAAAAGCTGGATCGCACAACGATCCTACTGCTGACACTGCCATGTAATAGGTGTTGCCGGACACGCCGATCGAGATTGCACTGCCAAATTGTTCAAATGTTGCTTGACGGGGACTCACAAAACTATGAGCAATTTCCCACTGTCCTTGAGAATATCTATACAAAGAGATCATGCCCTGATCTGTAAATCCATTTCCTCTTGCTGCGGGATTGGCATTAACTATGGTGGCTGGTTTCCAATCTTCACTGTTGAAATTTATAGAACTGCCATCGCCTACGCTGATGTTATTCACCGCTTCCCAAAGTTTGCCCTGATACAACACAGTTTCGCCTACAAGATAACTGGCAAACTGATTCAACTCGCCCAGGTATCCACTTTTTACGCCGCTGGCATGTGGTGAGCCAACTGCTAGCCATCTATGATCAGGGCTCACTGCCAATACTTTACCGAATGATCCTAGTACCGCGGTGTCGAACCCGTCGGGTGGGGGCACTATCTGTTTCAATATCAACTGTGATCCGGCAGTCTGTGTTGTATAGATCATCACATAACCCGAGTCTGGAATACTGGTGGCAATTTGTTTGAGACTGTCCAAATACAACACAGCAGTTCCTGTGCCGAGCGGAGCAGTAATTCCGTAGTCAGAAAATTCAAAGGCCGAATATTGTTTGGTTTTTTCTATGACTTCCCATTTGTTGTCGCCATTGTTGTCCACCCATAGTTTTGATCCAAGGCCAAGCAGTGCAGTTTTTTGGTCATCTAATTGTGCATATGTTGCAAATCTCACTGTGGTAAAAATTCCTACCACTGCCGAAGTGCTGTCTTCTAATTCTGGAACATCTGTGGACGATGGTGCCACAATAATAGTGTTGCGTGTTACAGCAGTAATCTTAAAGAATCCATTGAGATTCAACACATAGGTGATGCCTACAATTTCGTCAACTGAAAAATTATGCAGTCTTTCAAATGTTAGTTCTATTTCAGTCTCAGATAATTTTTCAACTCTGCTGATTTTCAAAGCTAATTCTTCATTATAACGTAGAACAGTCCATGACGAGTTGTCAAATGTGATCCAAAAATGAGTGTTGTCAAACACTGTTCTAATATCGAGATTAAGAATGTCATCCTTGTTTTTAAGAATAAAATCCACATGTTTTTTGTTTACATAACCTGCAGACCTAGAAACTCCATCATAGTCGATTAATGGGTTGAGATTTGTAGTGAAGGGGGCATCAGCTATGGAAAAGTTAGAGGATTTTATTCTTAGATATTGATCTAAAACTGCACCCGAATCTTCGCTATAGGTTATTAATATAGGTTGTGGATTAATAGCAAAGGCATCTTTTTTGACTTCAAATTCGAATTCTTTGGTTTGGTCTGTTCCGCCATATTGGGCTATTTTAAATGCCCACTCTTCTTTCAAAACCACACTGTCATCATCTGTTCGACTAATTTTATCAAACACCTTGACAATGGCGTTAGCTGTGCCTTTTTCTCTAATGAATCCTTGATAAATTCTAAACTGTGTGATTTCGTCTTCGGCTAAATTTTCAAGATATTCTCTAGGTTGATATCCTATGGCATGTCTTGCAAGATTTCGCTGGCTAGAACCGACACCGTCAGTGTTAACTTCGTAATAGTCTTCAAATTGATTTATTCTATAATCAAAATTCGGAACCAAGGATTTAATTGGGGTGGAGTCAAGTTTGGTCCAGCCGGCATCTATAAATTCTGCTGTGCCTAGTTGACTATACTTGCTGGTCCAATTGTATGATTTGTAAGCAACAATATCACCGAGTTTGTAGTCTATAAAAGGTTGCCAGGCCTGTATGTTCACATTATCAAACAGGAATCCTGGGCTGGTATAATCACCGTCCCAATCAACTGTACGAAAGCCACGACTTTTTATACGTTCCTGACGATAGCCGGTGGGTTTGTCATATATTACATCATTAAAAACTGTTCTATCATCGAATACCGCTACATGTTCTTTGAGTACAAAATGCAATTTTAAAAAATATACGCCTTCGTTGGTATCCGTGGTTGATATGGTGATGGTTTGAAAATCTCTGTTGACATTGATATTTCGCGGTGACAACGTGGCTCCGTCATTCTTTAAAACCTGATAATCATAAAAACCATCTAGTATATTGTCTGCTACTCCTACGGCAAAATTAATTTTCAACAATGATGCTGACGGACTTAGTGTTAGCAAAGATCCCTCAGCCCAATTATGCTGACTCCAAAACATAAATTCTTTAGCAGATGTAAACCAATCTCTAGCTGCTTGATATTGTGGATCATAAAAATCAAAGACAAATCCCACACTTTTGAGATATTCTTGATAGCCTAGAAGAAAATCTATCACCTGTTGAATCTCGGACACTACCGCGCCATAGAATAATTTTCTTATTTTTAGTTTGTTAAAATTTCTTCTTCTAAACGCAGTAATTCCGCCGGTGATTGGAGCACCTGCTAATTTTCGCCATGTTGCGGTGCCATTAGGAGTTTCTTCAAATTCGATGCCGCTGGTATGACTACGTATGCTGCGATAGAATTGATTTTGATATCTTATGACTACCCCATTGCCATAGAATTTTTCGCTTTCCCAATCAAAGAAATTCTCGCTGAGTCCACCTACCTGGATAACAGGATCACGCTGTGATTGTACAGCGGCATAGTAATTGAAAAAGGCATTGGAATTATCATAACCACTGATCTTGTATCCTTGGTTCGTTTTTTCTACAATTACTCCACTGTACACAAGATTTGCAATCGGTGCGCTAACATTGAAGATTATGTCATAATTTTCGGGCGGGATAAAAATACTGCTAGAAGTTGATTTTGGATTCTTGCTGTCTAGTACATATTTTTGTTGTGCCTGGTCTACAAAACCTGCCAATCGATTGGATAATTTAACATTGATATTTGATAATTTGTCTTCTAGATTGGCAGGATCAGTGGCTGTGCTTTTTAAATAATTTACAACATAAATTACCAATCCGGACACCGGTTGATCTAAGGTGGATTCATAGACTAAATCATCTATGGTCAAAAACATCTGCGTATTTGTATTGACCGTTTGCCCAAGAATATTTGTGGTTACTGCGCTCCTATTAAAACCGTCTGCAATGAATTCCATGGGTTTCAATAATGCCAATACTGACATGATAGCAAATGGCCATTCACTGCTGGATCTCCATGCATACTCCACCGGAGCTAGATCTCCAAGTTGAAAAGCTCCTTGATTATTAACCAATGAAAAATTGCCAGCAAGACCGGAATCTAAGGGGCTCAGCAATTGGCCATCTCCGTCTACCGGAATGTGCTGCATAATTGAAGGGCGCTTGTACCTGTCGTGTGTGCCGGCTCTTTCACCTTGACGAATAATACCGTCACGTAAATCTTCCCACAATATTAAATTGTTACTAGTATAAGGTGCTGGTCCGTATTCACTTTCCCACCATGTTGGCTTTTCTGAAAATCCTAGCATTTCCCAAGGCGACTGATGCGGTCTTGTTGTGTCATAGAACCATTGATAGACTCCCCTCCAATAGCCTGGTAGATTCACTGCACCCGTAGGATCAGTCATGTTGCTGTAGGTATAGGTGAAAGAATTTTGAGAATTGTAATAACTGTTTTTTACGTAGTCGATGCTGGTGCCCTGAATCCATTTCAAGAACTCAGCGTTTACAATACCGTCAACTTGAGATTTGTTATACTGAGAGTTTCCGTAATAGCCGCCAAGTATAAGATCAATGTCAAATACATTTTCTTTATATTCTTGTTTGATATTATTGTAGATTCTGTATTCAAGTTCAAGTAAAACATCATCTCTAAAATCACCATAGGCCACAGTGATGCTACCATCGTGCCCTTGTATGACTTCTTGCGACTCAGCATAAGTGTCGTCTAAGAATTTTTTAGGTAGATATTTTTTATACAATCCCAACTTGGTAGGAGTTGGTGGAATAAAATTTACAGCCGTGGACACGTACTCTCTAATTTGAATTTTATCGTTTTCGGAAAGCTCTATTTTTAAATTTACAAAACCAAAAGTTGAATTAAACTCATAGTCTTTGTTGTGTAAGAGCTGTTGATTGTTGTAGTACACGTAGACTGCTCGCGAACTGAGTGTGACAAGATCAAATTTTTCAGACAGTGCAAATGTTTTGATCCCTGTATCTTCTACTGTGTAATCTATTGTAGAATATGCCCCACTACCGATCATGTCTGATCCAGCAAAAGGTCTAGTAGCGTTTTGTGATCTGCTGATTTCTTCTAGTATAGAATCCACAAAATCTTTTGGAGTTTGATCATAGTACAGTTCATTGGCCAGCGTGATAAAACTATTTTTAAAATCTGTATAGGCTTTTTTGGCGTACTGTATAGACTTGATGATATTGATTTCTTTATCGCACAACAGTGCTATCGACAGTGGGGCAGGGCTAGAATGTTTTAGAAATCGTCTGGTGATATTTTGAAATCCACTAATATCACGTAGATTATTACTGCCGGGATATTGTCCGACAAAATTGTCTAGCAGTTCTAGTCCGCTAGAAATATGGTCAGATGCTTGTCCCAGAGTGAACGTTTTTATTCTTTCATTTAGAGGATTTTTTTCCAGACCCATTGGTATTTCATAATATCCTAGATCAGGCACAGTGTCTGCAAATATTTTAATCGTGATAACATCACCAACAGCAAAATTGTTTGTAAAACTAAATGTGGCGGCGTTTCTTGTATAGGTGTCACGTAGTTGTACACCGTTGAGGTAAAATAAAATCTTTGCTATCTTGTCATCTGTAAGTGTGGTCCAATCGACCACTGCCGTGACAATTTCATTAGTAATAGAATTTACAGTAATTGTGTCTATTATGGGTTGCACAAAATCAGGATCTAATTTTAACCAACCATTGTCATATTGTTCATCTGCGTTGAATTTGTAGAATCCTGTGGCTAAATTTGTATAATAAAGTGTCTTATCAATGGTGTAATTAAAAACATCACTGTCTAGATTCCAGGCAAACTGTATATCTCCAACATTATCTATATTAAGATAACTGATAGCAAAGCCTAGTTCTTTGTCCGCACTGCCTATGCCTTGTTTGTAACTAATGATCGGACTGCCAACAAACGAGCTCACTGGGTATGAGTCAGCATTGCCAAAACTCACAGCATTGGCATCAAACATATCAAATAATGGGGCTTGATTGTTGCCTGTTTTTGTCTGGCTCTTGGTCCAGTCAATGCCGTTGAAGTGATACATAAATCCACGATTTGCAAGACCCCGTCTGATTAGCACACATTCTCCCGCTATGGGATCTAGTTCTGAACTTCTTATCAAACTGATTTGTCTTGAATTGATATGTCTAATAAATTTTACTGTGTATATTTGATTGTTTGCCAACGTGTCAGTGTCGTTGGTTATCAAAATTCTAGCGCCATCAAAAAGACTTTCACCATCAATGATGTATCCGCTGCTGCCTTCTATAACTGAAAACACATCTGTGGTAAAATCGTCCACATAATCCACTGCAGGCATTGCCAGTGATCCGTGATTATATAATTTTAAATTTGATTTAAATTCTATAATTGGACGCTTTGCTCTAGCAGTTTCATCTGCTTCGAAGCTGGATTGATTTAGACTATGAGCATAATCCAACACTGCTCTGTGATACCATCTGTTGTATCTTGACCATGGATTAGAATCTACACTAGCTCTGTTAACTGTGATGTAATCTTTGTCGCCTGGAAATGCAGCGGCGTCGTCAAAGGGCTGGGTATCAAATCCACCATTGTCGAATAAGATTTCTGGCGAAGAATTTGCAAATGTGGCAGACACAACTAGGTCAGCAACATTGGTCAAGGAAATCTTTTCTCCTACGCCTTCTACTATCCATTTGTTGTTCATAGATTGATTGCTGTATTTCACTGGTGATACTGTTCCGGTGAAATAAACTATCATACCATTACTGAAAGTTATACCATTGCTGCTGGTATATGTGGTCTTGCCAAGAATTTCTTTTTCAATATCAATTTTAGTGTTGCTTTCAATATTGGCAATAATGAATCGACCAAATCGATTGGGATCTGTGAAACTTTGATAAAACAGCACGTCAGGAGCATCTAGAGGCACTGTGAAAGTAATGGTGCCATTTTCAGTTCCGTTATTGGTCAGTCCTTTGTTATAGTCAAACGAGGTAGTCTCGTTGGCTGCATCAACAAACTCCCAATCGTCACTGTTTTCATCTATAGTGCTGCCGTCTACAGTATTAATATTTTTTTTGGCCTTCCATATTTTACCATCAAACACGGTGAGCTGCCCTTGAACATAGGGAAACACAGGATTGTACTGCAACGTACCTGTGTCAACGTTGGTTCTAATAATAAATGGATTGCCCGGTGTTGCAACTTGGAATTTGTAGGTCTGTCCTCTGTACAGAGTGATTGCAGGATTATTGGTTAGGCCATCTGGAGTGAATATAAAAACACTGCCTACGCCGGGTCTCACACGATAGGTGCTGGTAATGTTCTGTGCTTGGCCAAGAATTTTAATTGGGGGCGGTCCTGCAGGCACCCAATAGTATTCACGATAATTGACCAACTTGTCCCATTCTATAGGGGGATTCCAAGTATAGTGATCCTGTGATACTATTAGATCGTCTCTTTCTTCGTTGTTGTTGAAAAATTTTATTTGATTTTTAAAATCTAAATAGTCCCAAAAGTCAGTGACTTTTTGATCTTTTTCAACTACGACTGCTGGTTCCAACTGATATCTGCTTCTTAGTGTTTCGTCACTATCAAGATATATGTCCTTGGTGTTGAATGTTTTGCCGTATCTTCTGCCTATATATCCAACTTTCTTTTCAAGTACACCTGGTTGAGTCAGCGGATCTAGAGTTGCTGCTAGGAATTTTTGATTAGCTTCAGTTTGAAAAATCTGTGGGAGCAGTTCAGAAGTTTTTCTAATAGGTAGTCCGCTGTTGGGAAATATTTTATCTGCCATTTTTTATGCTCTTATTTTAATAACTATATCCGCTGCCACCTGATGAGCTGCCACCCGATGAGCTGCTACTACCGGATGAGCCGCTACTACCGGATGAGCTGCTACTACCGGATGAGCTGCTACTACCGGATGAAGTACTGGTTGACACGCTAGTAGTAAAAGTTGTAGAATTATTAATGACACTATCTACAGAAATTCTAAGTTCGGAAGCAGAAATTGCTGTTACAATTTCTATGTCATCTACTGTGGCACCACTGACAAAAATTTCATCAACTCTGCTTTGTATTTCAAACAGACTGCCAAATGCCTGTGTAATCTGTCTTGGCAGAATTACCATGTTGCTGATGTCGGGAGCTGCGGTGTTAATCACGTATGTGATCAATTCGCTAATATAAAATCTATCACCAAAGTCCCAATTATTGATGTCAAAGAATTCATTGATGGCATTTACAATTTTAACTTTTAGATCGTTGTCATTGATCAATTTGTTAACATTTTTTACTATTTTGAATTTTGCTTGGAATTGCACGTTAGCAGTCGGTCCAAACAACACCTTGTAGGCCACAGGGTGATATATTATTTCATCTGATATAGATTTAATTAAATCTAAATTTGACCCGAATGCAATTCGTAGACTGTCGCTGTTTGGTTCATCTGGTTTTATGGCAGCACCGGCTAGATAATTTCTAAATGCAGTATTATAGCTTCGTGTCAAAAGATACACATCAACAATGTTACTAGAGCTAGGATCGATTCTACGATCAACATTGGCATTGTGAATGTATTGAAATTTAAGGCCTGCTCTGCCGTAATTTGCAGTATACGAGCTTTCTAATACTAAAGTATTAGTGGTTCGATCAACTCGCTTAATTACATTTTCAGTGCTGTCGTAGAAGTAGATCAATTGACCGTTGTCATAATTATTGACATTAACTAGACTTTCTTTCTGTACAACAACAATGGCATTATCAGTATTATCTACATACTGTTTAATTTTATTGCCTGCCACGTCAACAGATTCTCGAAAGAATAGAAATTTCAAATTCAAGTCTAGGCCTGCTATCTGTTCAAATGCTTCGGGATTATCGATGACTCCGTCACTGTCTGAATCATAAAATTCAATTTTTATTTCTTCTGTGCTTTGATATCCATCGTCAAAGGTAATGGCATCGCTGATGGCAAAACTAATATCTTGCTTCAACGGATTCAAAAGATTACTGTCCGGATTAATCCCTAAAATCTTGATTTGATCTTTGACCACATCACCGGTTTTACCGTTATAGGTTTTTTGTGAGCTATCATAGTAAAATCTATTTTCTTCTATGCTGCCGAACACATATTCTAAACCACGTATTCTAACAAAATATTCATCTGCCTGTTTGACAAATGCGATAATCCACGACGAATCTAAATTTTGACTGGTGGTGTCGCCACTTTTACCAAGGCTAAAATCATTTAACAGATCAAGATTGTCAGTGGCTACTAATTTCCAAGCTGCATCAATTACTGAAAAACGCAGGCCAAAATTAAGATTAGTCAGCATGAGATTGATCATTTCGTTTTCTATTCCGTTAGGAAGATTATTAACAAACTTAGCTACTATTCTAGTAGCAATGGCTTCTGATGGGATGATGTCACTGAACTGCACTGCTCCTAGTCCAGACGCTAGAATTCCCACTCCGGCATTGGTACCATCACCTGTAATTTTTACAACTTTGGTCCATAGTCGATCTTTTTGTTCAGGATCGTTAGCATCGGTAGTAACTAATTTGCCACGTCTAAAAGACTGGCCGGTTGGTGCTGTGAATTTAACCAGTGTGCCTGGAGTGATATATTGCAATGTGCTGGTAGTATATGACCCAACTTTTAAAATTGTACTATCAATGAAATTGTAAAAATATCCAGTAGAATTATTCACATCTGTGGTTATCTGTTTCCAGCGATAGTTGGTATCACTAAACAAGATCTTGTCAAATTTAGTAAGGTAAAAATTATAAGTATCTGCAGAAGTAAAGATGGGTTCGATACTGTTGCGTATAAAATTTATGATATCAATTCTATTTGTGAATTTAAATGCCAAGGATTTTTCTACATCTTTTTTATAAATTAGACCGTCGGCAGCAAATACATTTATGCTGGAATATTTTCCACTGGCATCGATCAGATCATAATTTCTACTGATTCCACTTGATATTCTATTAATTGCTTTTACTTTGAGAATGTTCTGTGAAGTAGATAATGGAGCAAGATTGTAGTCTTCTCCGGTAATCATTCTATTCTGGGTATAGTATTGAGCAGGAGCATTTGTTCTGATTGAAGCCACAGACTCACTTGGAGAAGATGAACTTACAGTAGACTTGAGACCCATGGTCAATGTAAGAGTGTGTCTGACACCGTTCTTGCTGGTGTAGGGAATAGATATTGTGATTCCCCTCATTTCATTTGGTGATATTTGATAGCTTAAACCATTGCTGGTTCTATAATAGACTCGGAACGATCCTTGGGGTAAATTACCATATACGCCGTCTGCAAATGCTAGATCAATTCTATCATTTTCTTTTGTGAGCACTGAATAGATATTTCTAATATTACTATTAATACTGTTATATGAAATGTTGTTGCCTATTAAACTCGATACCTTGGTCCATTCATTTAACTGTACTCCTGACGAATTAAGTGCAAATAACCAAACATCATCATTGTTAACATTATTTGTATCTACAGCAATTAATTCATTCGTAGCAGGGATATCAATAGAAAAATCTGCAAGTTCAAGACTGCCTTGTTTGAACATGAGGTAAAATCCAGTGTTAGCACTAGTCCCTCCTTTGCCGTCATTTCTATATATAAAACCTAATTGATTGCCAGGAAATGGGGTTTCTTCATAAATTTCTTCTTTGCCCTTAAAACTAGTACTGACTAATTCAAATGCCATTTGGCGACCAGAAACCACTTTGCTGTAGGCAAAGATTGGCACATCATTTGACGAGGTCCTAAATCGATATTGCTCCGTAGCAATGCCATCAATTGTTGCGGAACCTTGGCTGCGACCAAATGCAGTGTTGTCTGTCATCGCAGCGTTCAACACAGTGACAAATTGTTCTACCCAGTTTTGATTAGTTGGATCATTCCACACAATGGTTTGTTGCGCCAGGTTCTTACCGTTGTTATCTAAAACACTTTCTGTGGTGCTTACGGTGTCAAATTTTAACAAACCCTTGGCTGATATGTTTCGCTTGGCATTATAACTCAACATTTTAGCAAGACGAAGAACACTTTCTTTTCGTTCCGCTAGTTCAATAAAGTTTTCACGGCTGGCTAGATCTATTCTAAAAGCAAGACTCTGTCCAAGAAATGCAATTGCATCAATTAACGCAAGATATTCACTGCTTTCAATATAATCGTTGAAATCTTCTGGATAGTTTTCTCTAAAATAGGCAATGATGACTCTACGAAGATTTTCAAAGTCATAGCTTTTAAAATCAGCACTCTGAAAAGTCTGATAGATCCTAGTCCAATCTTCGTTGAGTATTAAATTATTTTGTCTAGACGTTGTGGTCATTTTACTATCCTATCATGTATTTAACTATAAAAATAAACTGCTTAGTAAATGATTTTGTTTTCTCTATCAAAATCAAAAGTCATTCGTTCATTAATATTAAACGGCAGATAGGTTATATCAGCTTCTATTCTTATTCCCATATCTGTGGAATCGATACTTACTCCGTTGATTTCTATCCTAGGGTCATAGTTGATGATTTGTTCAACATCGTCTGTAATTAATTTTTTAACTTCTTCAGTAAATTGTTCAAATAACAAATCCCATAACGCTGTACCAAAGTCAGGATTTTCTAATTTTTCGCCTTTGCGAATATAAAAATGATTAATGATATCTTGTTTGACAAGATCAATGTCATACAATTTGAAATTAGATTTGTTTTCTTGAGAACTGAACCCTTTGTAGGTAAATGCTGTGTTGCCGCTGGTACCAGTGCTGGCAGTCAATGCAGCCACTGATTTCTTGTTATATATTTTTGCCATTTTATGTATTCCTGTCAGTATTGTTTGGTGTCAACAGTGTTGGCGCTTGATTTTCGTGCAGCAGCCAAGGTTCGTGCATTGGAATTCGTTTCATGATACTTGAGGTAGTTCCAGATTGATAACGTTTGGCATTTCCCCAACCGCTGGCTGTACTGGTTACTGGATTGTCTCTAAGAGCTAAAGGGTTTACCGGGGTTGCACTATCGGCCGCAGTGGCAGCCGGACCATTCATATAGATTTGGCCGCCTGCACTTTCTATGTGGTCGGCACCGCTAGCAATATTGGTATTGCCGGCTGCTGTAAAGTTGTTATTTGCGCCACTGTTCACATGCAGGGTGGCACTAGTTGAAATTTTAGTTGAACTACCAACTAGTATTTCTAAGTTAGCACCTACAGTGATTTTAGCACTGCTTTCAACTAAAAAATCCAAACCGCTAGCAATATCAGCGTGCCAACCTCCGCCGATCGTTCTCATATTTAAATTTCTACCTGCTTCTAAATTTATGTCTCTATCAGCTCTAATATTAAGATCGTTTTCTGAATGTATGGATATGCTATCTTGTGCATATACATCAATTTTTCCATTGCTGGTCAGTTCAACCCAGGCGGTTCCACGTGAATTGCCTATGTAGATTAAGTCTTCACTGTTGTGTAATAATATCTGATGGCCAGTTCGTGTACGCAATCTTACATATTCATTGTAGGGAATATTTGTATCACCTTTTTCGTTGTTCAATGTGTCTGCATAGTCTAAAGGTCCTTGGCCGGCTGGTTTTTTTCTTATGAATTGATCATCACCGTCGTCAAAAACCAATTGAGTGCCGCCTAATCTACTAACAGGTACCGTTGATGGACTTTGTGCCTGCCGTTTACCGATAAATTGTTTTTTTGCATCTATTCCTCTGTCAGCCGGACCAGGAGTTGATATTCCAAATACTGTGTTAGGAATGCTCCTTCTTGAAGTACTTGTGGTGGTTCCACGTACATCATCTTCTAACAATCCCTGTTCTAAAAATACATCAGCAATAGGATGCACCGGTTTTTTTATTTTATCAGTTTCTAAAGATTTATCTAGAGAATTGGTTTTTCTATTAATTTCTGCCACAGGAAGAGGCCGCGTGGTATCGTATTTTTTCTTTTGTTCTGGCGTCAGTTCAACCGCTGTGGATCCCCCAATTGCAGGAATCATGTGATTCATAAATCTGCTGGGCACACAAGCAAACCAAAATCCTTCTGCAGTATTGCCATCAACAAAAGCACACAGTACAGTGGTGCCAATTTCAGGCGTTGGAAACCACATGCCATAACTTTTTTGTGTGTCATTGTAATCAGTTTTATTTAGGCCTAAATTTTCATACGCAGTGACTCCATAAAAAGGGCTGGCATATCTCACTGTATATGTCTGACCTAGGTCGCCAATAGTATTTCCATTATCTCTTGATATCGACACTTCTAGTCCGCTCATAAATCCGGGATCCAGGTATCCCACAACCTTGGCCATCATTATACCGGAGCCAATTTTTCCAGAGCTTTCACTAACTGGGGTTCGTTTTTCAATAGACATTAGAAATTCAATCCTTGATCTTCATCATATTTTATACTGTCATCTTCAGTATCGGCCACTGTAGTTTTAGGAGGTTCTGGTTTGGTGGTATCATACAACATCTGTGTCTGTTTGCTGATTGCTTCAGATCCGTCAATGAAATCTTGTGGTTGTCCTAGCAGTCTACCCATATTTAAAGTCTGTTGAAATGTGCCGCCGGAAAATTTACTGGTCACGTAATTGACTTTGTAAATTCCGCTAAAGGGACTGACCCATTCTCCTTTAGGAAAATTGTAAAGTCCACCTTTACCACTGGTTCCAAGATTGGGTTCTACAGGACTTCTCCAAGATAGATACACATATACTTCACTGCTTTCCCAACTCATGGTAGCATCTGCAGTGACCTGTCTGTTTGGACCGGGTTTCGCAAAATAATTGCTATGAACACCGCTGTCAGATATGAAAAAAGGATCTCCTAGAATATCAATATCGACCATGGCAAGATCCTTACTACCGTTCAAAAAAGCATTATTAAATGCATCTGCCACCATTTGTTCTGCAGTTTTATCGCCAGATGCCGAACTGGTTTTTATGCCATAATCCGGTTTCACTGTTGCGCCACCGGTGACTGCTGATACTCCGCTCACAGCCTCGCCTGTTTGCACCACAGCTTGATTTTTTTGTTCATCTGCTCCTGTCTGTATGTCTTTGTTGGCTATGGCAGCATTTTTGTTCGGCGGTTTAGGCATTTGACCTTGATACCATAATGCATTAAGTGTGATGTCGAATTTTAACAAATCGTTATTTGTACCGGTGTAGATATAATCATAACGTTTGGCTATAATTTTGTTTAGCTGGCCGTGGCCAGCTGGGGCAGCTGAAGGGTTTTTAATTGTGCCTGAATTTACTTTATAAGGCACAACTCTATAGATGTATTTCTTTGCACGAAGATTTCTTTTGGGGTCATATCCCAGTAGTTGTATCTGACAATCTAGTCTATACCATTCAATTTCACCTAGTTCATCAATTGCTCCTGGTTTAATAGCATCTTCGGCATACTTAGAACTTAGAATGATTCGATTAATTACTTCACTAATTTTTTCTAGACGAGGGAATGTGAACAATCTTAAATTAGTATCGATTGACATTTTTTCTTTCTGTACTTTCTGTCCTTTTTCATCAATAACATCACTATCGTATTTGAAAACATAATTTCCGCCAGATGTAGCATCAAAACCCATGGTGTTGGTATCACTACCGATTCGACCCGATCCAAAATCTAGTTGAACTTCATCTTTGGTATCACTGATCTTTGTTTCTGCGGGCTTGTTGGGATCGGCTGTGGCTTTTAATACTTCCGTGGCATTTGTAGATTTAATTACACCTATATCATCTGAAAAATCTTTTGGAAACACAATTTGGTATACATCTGCTAGATCCTGCTGGTCAGATTTAACCAAATCTTGTTGTATTCTATTTAGAGTATTAGTTAGGCTTCTTGAGCCAGATGCCAATATACTTTTAACAGTTTCACCTGTTATAGAAATGTCGCTGGGCAATATGTTGACAGTGTCACTGAAACCACTGTAGTGCAGGGGCGAAGCAGACACTGAATACTTGCTGCCACCTTCGTCTACTTTAAATTCAATTTGATTTATTCTTATGGTAAAAAATCTAGTTAATTTAGCTGTTGACGCCAACATGGCTCCGTTGTCCTTCATGCCTTTGAATTCTAACACTAGGAGATAAGGAGTGTCTGCTAGATAACTAGGATATCCTGCATTTACTGCTGCAACTTTCATGCTTTGTAAAAACATCCCCATTGAATACGGTTCGTACACATCAAATGTAAAGTTAACATTATTGGTATTTCCATCTTTGGCACCTGGGGCAATATTGTGTCTCATAGAGAAATTGTCAATGAAATATTCTGGAGCACCGTTGACTGTATTGGTTCTCTGCGCATCATAGCGGCCTGCTGATGATAAGATTACATTTGATAATCTTGTGGGATTGTTTCTATATGAATCCGGATTGTTAAATTCATTAGAAGTAAGACAAGACAACGTCCAGAGAGGAGCATATGAAGCAAACTGTTCCAGTATATTTTGATAAGGTGGTCCTCCTGCTACAGATTTCAAAAATGACACAGCAAGCGGTGGAATTTTTGTAGGATCGGGTTCCCATGATTTAACTTTATCTATGGCAATGGTAGCACCTTGAGAAAATGCATTTGTGACTTGTCTGGCTGTTCCGGTCACGGTGCTTATGGCATCTGTTATCTGCGAAATAGGATTACCATCTGGTTTGATAAAAGATTGTATTTTATTACCAATGTCTCTAAAACTAGGTAGGCTTGTTTGAGTATAGGCTGATCCTAGTCTAGCGTATTTTTCTGTTGGAGTTTCACCTGAACCAAAAATTGACATTTTAAATTCCGATATATTTTTCTATGTTTGATTTTTTTGGACAGAATATAACAGTTCCTGGAACAAAATCAAAAATTGGATCTTTTATAGTTTCCATATTTCTTTGCGTGAACACCCACCATAGTTTGGCATTACCATAAAGATCAAACGCCAATAAATCAGGACGATGTCTGTATTGTGTTTCTATAATATAACGATAATCATCTGCCTCTGAGGGCACAGGTCGAATAGTTAATAATTCTAAATAAAAATTATTTTCTTTTGTGGTATAATAGGGTGATGCTCGATTATATGAAGCCATTAGATGTATCCCTGACCGCCAACAATTTGACCGTTGGCATAACTTTTGAGATTAAATTGTCTCAATCTTGTTCTATTATAAATTGGTGCCACTGTTACCGATATGGTGCTCATTATCGGCACCCACGTTGGTGCTCCACCTTTGGGAGTATACTTGATATAACTTGTATCATCTTTAAAATCAACTGAAAAACTTTTTACAATTACAGGAACATTATTAAAAACTCTTGCACCGTATCCTGTGAGGTTACAGATAATAGGTGGATTGCCTACATTTTCGCCCGAACCAAAAAACATCTTGGTGGCTGTTTTTAAAAACGTAGTTCCCTCAATCCAATATTGTGCATCAAGTTCGTTTTCCACTGAGAACTCTCCAGAAATTTGTATGTCATCAACTTGACTATTCTTGTAGGCATAGAATGGTTGTATATTATGGATGGGCTCTATCTGAGTATAGTTGGCCTTGGAAGATACTGTGATGTTTGGAAGATAAGGAAAAACAAAACCGTTGGTGTCCACAAGTCTGTTAAATGCTGTACCAAACAATCCAAAATTGCAATTTATTCTCACACGCCAATCATTCACTGCACCCGGTTTCAACTCAACGAATGCTCCTTGTTGGGTAAATAATTCAGCACCGCTAGGAAGATTTTTACCTCTAGCAAGGCTCAATAAATTATTAACCATTCCTGCTGCACCCGATATTTTACCAGCAAGTGCAGCAATGCCGCCTCCTAATCCGCCACTGGCCAATCCTAATTTGTCTAAACTTGCCCCTATCGCAGCACCAACATTACTGATACCTCCAGCAATGCCACCTACTTGGCCGGCAACGCCGCCAAGTGCTCCGGCGACTCCTGAAATTGCGCTGGTTGCATTGGAGGCCAATCCTTGTAGAGCACCTCCAATACCTGTGGCATTTGATGCAAGACTCTGTACTGTGCTGTTAACACCGCCAAGTGCTCCAGTGACTCCGGCCAGTGCTCCTTTGGCATCATTAGCAAGATTGCCTGCTGCGGCTGTGAACCCGTTTAGCCCTGTGCCTATTTCTCCGCTCAAACGGCCAACTGTGGCGTCTAAATTTGATTTCAATGAAGCAAAATTTTCGGGAACTTTTTTAATTGCTGCGGCAGCATCATTAGCCGCAGATTCAACTTGTGTTGAAACGTCTGCAACCAATCTCGCCAAAGGATTACTGTTGGGTCCCGAAGAAGCTGTTAATGCACCACCACCAAATGCTGCTGTTAGTTTTTCATTGATGCCCCTGTTGTTGGCAACCTGTTGAGCAGTGATACCTTCAGGATCGCCGCTGGCTTTGTTGATTCGTGCAGCTTCTTGTGCTGGAGTTTCAGGATAAGAGTTACGTGCCATTTTGAGCAAATTTCCTTGTCATATAGACTATTTATTCTTGACAA
>Ga0209353_10000778_pt1 | contig 18723 bp, 15 predicted proteins | sample LauGreSpBDMM15SD_2_FD_187561 | JGI IMG/M metagenome (GOLD analysis project Ga0209353, IMG submission 187561) | Freshwater lake microbial communities from Lake Michigan, USA - Sp13.BD.MM15.SD (SPAdes) (version 2) | ecosystem: Environmental > Aquatic > Freshwater > Lake | place: Lake Michigan...
GTACCATATTAAGTTTGAAACTAAAAAAGAGTTACAGTTAAAAATGCTAAAGCGCGCAGAAAAATGGGTACCCTATAAAACCTATGCCTGTTTGCATTTATGGAAATGGAAGGACACAAAAGCGCCAGTATAGCGCAGATTTTATTAGCATAAATTATTCGGAATTGCTAGCGCCATTCATGACCCCAAACATAGTTCTTGCTAAGCGCTTTAATAGGAGGCTTTATTTAATCGGAGGATTGTGTTGGTAGGTTGGATATTGAATGTCGTGGTAAAATGCATAGGTCCAATTGTTTGCTAAACCTTCCTGCCACCATAATTGTCTCCATTCCATAGCCTTTTTCCCATCCATATCATATTTGGCTACAAACTTTGATTTCATTTGTTGTAACTGAGGTGCTTCATCTCCGCCAAAGAAAAAAATGGTATCATTTTCTTTTATCCATGCAACTTGATGATACAAGCTATGTCCTGCGGTTAATTGATAATGAATTAAATTGTCAATAATGCCTTCATCATTTTCTAACCAAACTACACCGCTAAAATTTTCAAGTAGTTGAACCTGCTCCGCTAAATAGGAAGGACTTGTTCCACTGATGGCCAATGCAAACTCTCTTTTTTGTATATAGTATTTCGCATACGGGAAACTAATAAATCGTTCATTGTGTATTGGATGCAAATAACTAAGTCCACCCGCGTGATCTTTATGCAAGTGACTCATAAATACTTTGGTAACACTGGAAGGGTCAATGCCTATTTGCATCAGCTGGTCATGTAATTGAAGTATCCCTGCATTATTAAAATAACCCAAACCAGTATCAAATAAAATAATGTCTTGTTCAGTGACCACCACGAAAGGTTGAATTTCTACCAACAAGCTGCCCTTAGGACGATTTTGTAGATTTTCACTGACCGTATCAAAAGGGACAAATACTTTAGTTTGGTCAATGGTGAAACTACCTTCTGATAAAGGGTAAATGCGCATATGAATAAATTAACGAATGACCATTTGACGGTCTGCATCCAACCTCAATAAAATAAAAACCAAGACAGTAAAGGTTAACAGGGAAGAACCACCATAACTAATTAATGGTAAGGGGATGCCAACAACAGGAAACAACCCAATCGTCATACTTATATTTACTGCGATATGAAAAAAGAATACGCCCACCACGCTGTAAGCATATACCCTGGAAAACGTACTTCTTTGTCTTTCGGCAATTCTGATAAGTCTAAATAAGAAAAATAAGTATAAGCATACAAAGGTGAAGGTACCCACAAAGCCAAAGGCTTCCCCTAAGGATGTAAAAATAAAATCAGTATTTTGTTCGGGTACATATTTGCCTCTTGTTTGCGTTCCTTTTAAAAATCCTCTTCCCCAAAAACCACCCGATCCAATGGCAATTTTACTTTGCTTCACATTATAGTCATCGGGTTTTTTCCCTTTTTTCTTTCCTGCTGTTGCGGCGGATTTCACATTTTGACTACAGTCGTATTCTTTCCCTACCATGCTATAAATACGGGTACTTTGGTAGCACTCAAATACATTATTAAACATATAAGGCACCGCATATTTTACGGTACCAAAACAAATACTCCAAATACTAAATACTACTAAAATTTTAATTTTATTACGCTTAAACCTTTTAATCATTGATAAAATAAAAAGGACACTTACTGCGGTGATAATCATTGCTAAAACCGTTGGTTCTACTAATAAAGTGGCTATTACTAAGATGGCAAAGGATAAGGCAACTACTAAAATAAGTGGTGGCAATCCTTCACGGTACATTGCAAATATAAAAGCGCTGTAAACCAATGCCAGGCCCAGCTCGTGCTGCATGATGGAGAGTATAGCGGGAAGTGCAATCATGCCGACCGCAATGAGCTGTGATTTAAGTTTAGTAAAATCGGTTTCGGGCTTAGATATAAATTTGGCAAGTACCAATGCCGTAAAAATTTTGCATAACTCAGCAGGCTGTAGGTTAAATCCACCTGCAATAGGTATCCAACTATTACTACCATTAATATTTTTACCAATGACAAATGTGGCTAACATTAATAATATGCCTGCGCCATACAATATGTTGGCTAAGGCGGTAAACACTTTACTGTCTAATAATAAAATAAATATACCAATGAAGCTACAAAAAATAGCAAAGTATATTTGCTTGCTATAACTATTTTTCCCTGCTATTAATGAGCTACTCCAATTACCATTGGGATTATATTCCACCATAAATATGCATAGTATTCCTATGGTGATCATCGCAAAATAAAGAATGATCACCGCCAAGTCGGTTCCTTTAGAAAAACTATTTTGATTAGGTGTTGTTGCCATTTTTAGGACGGGTTATCTTTTTTTTCTTTTTTTGAATGAGAGCTGCACTATCTTTTTTAATGGTATTGGTAACTGGTTTTTTTTGCGCGCTTTTATTTTCGGCGGTATCTATCATTTTTTTAATAGTATCTATTACTTTGGGCTTGGGTTTATAATCCGAGACCATTTCCATATCCCACACTTCACCTAGTTCATCATTTTTATATTCTTCAATCGGACTTAAAGGGATGGTTTTATTTTTTACATACCAGTCTTTAATGGATTGTGGCATCAAGTCCACTTTTGCTAAATCCTCCGCTTTTTTCTCACTCTCTGCAGTAAGGGTGTCGTTTAAATATTTCTCCATTAATAAGGTACTTATTGGACCCGCCCAAGTGGCTCCATATCCTGCATTCTCCACCACGACGGCTACTGCCACTCTTGGATTATCCTTTGGTGCAAAGCAAACAAAGATGGAGTGGTTCTCACCATGTGGGTTTTGAGCAGTACCTGTTTTTGCACAATATTCATGCCCAGGTAATTTAACACTAGCTGCGGTACCATACACCGTTACATCATGCATGCCTTCTTTAATCACCTTAAAAATATCACTTGATATTTTTGTCACTCCTTGTTTGGTTCTAAATTTTGCCAATTCAATTTTATCTTCTTGATCTTCTTCTTCAATACTATCCACAAAATGTGGAGTGTAATAATATCCGTCATTCGCAATCAATGCCATTGAATTTGCTAACTGTAATGGGGTGGCAGTCATTCTATCTTGACCAATGCCCAATGTTAACATATAGCAACTATTCCAGTATTTTGGATTGCCAAAATCTTTATTATAGGCGGCGGTGTCTGGAATATTTGCTTTGTTTTCACTGGGTAAATCAATACCTAATTGTCTTCCAAATCCAAAACTATTAATGTATTCCTTCCATTTTAAGTATCCATTTTTTGCACTACCATATTGAGGGTTGTCAATGGCCATTCTGAATACTTGTAAAAAATAAGAATTACAAGAGTTGGCTAATGCAACTTGTAAATTCGCGGCGTGTCCCGCACCTGCGTGTGTACATTTTCGCGGATCGCCACAATTATTATAAGAGCCAAAACAGTTAAAGCCATAGCTTGGTGTAATTAACCCTTCGTCCAATGCAATTAATGCACCCAATGGTTTGAATGTGGATCCTGGAGGGTACTGACCTTTAATGGCACGATTATAAATAGGACGTGCTGTATCCGTTAATAAGGAGCCAATGGTTTTTCTTCTTTGATTTCCTGCTAACAAATTGGGGTTATAGCCAGGACTAGAAGCCATTGCAATCACTCCACCTGTTTTAGAATTTAACACGACTGCGCTTCCTATTTTATTTTGTAAAAGTTTTTCAGCCAGTTGCTGTACTTCGACATCCATGGAAGTGTATAAATTTTTTCCTGCCACCGCCAAGGTATCAAATTGTCCTTTTTCAAAAGCGCCCTGAATCTTACCTTTATTATCTCGTAAAAATCTTTTCACCCCTCTTTGCCCCATTAGAACGTTCTCATATTGTTTCTCCAATCCGGTCATTCCTGCGTAGTCCCCCATTTCATAGCCATCGGTATCATGCTTTTGCAAAAAATTCACATCTACTTCTGCAACATAGCCTAAGACGTGGGCTGCAGTATTGTAGGGGTAGTTTCGGATAGATCTTTCTGATAAAGAGAAACCTGGAAAGCGGTATAAATTTTCGGTTAACTGCGCATATAGTTCTGGCGAAAGAAAAGGTTCAAACACGCCCACTTTTACCCTGGTGTTTTTTATAATCACCTCCACCATGCGTTTATTGTACTCTTCTTTATCAATTTTTAATATTTCACATAGTGCGCTAGTATCAACGCCCCTTGCTTCATTAGGGATAACCACCAGATCATAACTAATGCTATTCTCTAATAGTGCACGTTTTTTTCGATCATAAATAATTCCTCGATCCGGATAAATGATTCTTCTAAATATGGCGTTATTGTCTGCAGCTAATTTATATTTATTTGAAAAAATTTGCAAACTAATAAGTTGCCCAATGATAATGGTAATAACAATACCAATAATCATTTGTATGATACCTCCTCTATTTGAATTATACAGTGCCATGAATTATCTTTTTAGCTTGCGTCGGTTCATGACAAGCTCTACGACAAAAATAAGTAAGGTGCTCATTAAAGTAGTTGAAAATACTTTGCCAATAAAATAAGTAAAACTACCAAACTGCAACCATTCTAATAAGACTAAATAAAAATGATGTACAAAAGTAATGATGATTACATAAACAAAGTAGGGAACCCAGCCCATGCTTCCGATACTTGGTTCTTTGGTAATTTCTTCTGAAGTTTCTTGTGCCAATAATAAATTAAGAATACTGGGTCTGATATACCCTATTAGTGTTCCAGCTGCAGTATGTAACCCTGGTGTATTGGTGAATAGGTCTAAACAGTAACCTAATAAAAAACCAAGTATAGTTAAGGTTAATCTGCTGGTGCCAAAAGGCAACCATAAAATAAAAATAAAATATAAATAGGGAGTGATATATTGATGCAAGGGAGGTATCTCGTTCAATATGATAATTTGTATCAATAGGAACAAGACAAAACGAATGCTATTTTTTAAAACCTTATTCATTGTTGGCCTCCGGTTTTTCTAATTGTTTTTGTTCATCCATTCTTTTATTCTCTACCAAGTATACATATTCTAAATTAAAAAAGTTGGTAGCTGCTTTAACGTTTAAGGTTAAAAAATTACTGGAAGGGTCTTTTACAATGCTCATTACTTTCCCAATCATTAATTGAGGAGGGAAATTACTAGAGTAGGGGCTTGTTAATACCGTGTCCCCAATTTTAGGAGCAGCACTTTTAGAGATATTTTTTAATACCAAAGTGTAAGGATCTGAGCCATCCCATTCAATACTACCCGCAATTTTATCACGCTTTAACATAGCGCTTACTTTACTGTTTCTGTGAAGTAAACTCATTATTTTACTATAGTTGTTGTTCACTTCTATCACGATACCTACAATACTTCCGTCGGGATTAATAGCCACCATGTCCTTTTTGATGCCTTGTTTGGCGCCTCTTTCCACCCAGATATAATTTTTTTGGAGTGTAAATGTATTTCCAACCACTTTAGCTGGGTAGTAAAAAAACTTACGTACTACCTCCATGCTGTCTTTCCTTAATACCAAAGTGCCTAATTTTTTACTCGTATCAATGCTTACAAAATTTTGAGCCAATTGATTTCTTAATGTAACATTTTCCGCAACTAATTTTGCATTGGTTTCTTTTAAATCAAAGAAGTACACCCAATTATTATAATATTGATTTACGTTGCCTGCAACTTGATTGGTCCATGTTCCAAAAAAAACTTCATGCGATTTGCTATAAGAAGATAGCATGACCAATGACACAATTTGAAGCATCAGAAAAATAAAAAAAGTAAGATTATGTCTTATGAACCCAATGATATTCTTCAAGCGTTATATCTTTTTTATCTCATGATGAAAGGGAAACGTTGATAGTTTTTCAACGCAATGCCTGTACCACGTACAACACTCTTTAATGGATCTTCGGCAACATGTACGGGTAATTTTATTTTTGCACTTAATCTTTTATCAAGACCACGTAACAAAGATCCACCACCTGTTATGTATAAACCTCGACGATAAATATCAGCAGCTAATTCCGGAGGCGTCGTTTCCAACGCTTTTAAAATAGCTTCTTCAATTTTAAAAATACTTTTATCTAAAGCTTCTGCCACTTCTTGATAAGACACCATAATTTGTTTTGGAATACCGGTTACCAAGTCTCTACCGTTTACTGGCATGTCATCTGGAGGATTGTCTAAGTCTTTTAAAGCCGCGCCCACATGGATTTTGATCTGTTCTGCAGTACGCTCACCAATTAATAAACTATGATAACGTCTTAATGCTTCCATAATGTCTGCAGTAAATTCATCACCTGCAATACGAATACTTTGATCGCAAACAATTCCGGCTAGTGCAATCACGGTAATACCAGTAGTACCCCCTCCAATATCAATAATCATATTTCCAACAGGTTCTTCTACATCAATACCAATACCTAATGCAGCAGCCATCGGTTCATGAATCATATAAACTTCTTTTGCGCCTGCTTGTTCCGCACTATCACGCACCGCTCTTTTTTCAACTTCAGTAATAGAGGATGGGATACAAATTACCATTCTCCAACTTGGTGGGAACCATGGTTTTTTAGGATAAATCATTTTCATCAACTCACGAATCATTAATTCGGCAGCGTTAAAGTCTGCGATTACGCCATCTTTTAATGGACGCACTGTTTTAATACTTTCGTGTGTTTTCTCATGCATTAACAATGCTTTCTTACCAACACCCAAAACTTCCTTCATATTATTTCTGTTCAATGCAATAATTGAAGGTTCATTCACAACTACTTCGTCATTATGAATAATTAAAGTATTAGCGGTGCCCAAATCCATCGCAATTTCTTGGGTAAAAAAATTGAATAATCCCATTATCTGTATGCTTTTTTAAAGGTCTAAGTGAATGTAGCAAAATTCACTTAAAATACTTGAACTACAAAGCTTTTTAAGAAATGTGTAAGAATATTTTTTTGGAAAAACTAGGATTCAAATTCGTACCCGATGTCCCTTCTAAAATACATGCCCTCAAACTGAATATTGGAGAGTACATTTTGGGCAATTTCCACGGCCTCTTTAAGGGTACGCCCTTGTGCAGTTGCAGTTATCACCCGACCTCCTTTTGTAACAATGGCATTGTCCTTAAACCCAGTACCAGCTTGAAATACAATTACTCCAGGTGCATTTGTACTTTCGGTTAAACCTTGTATGGTAAAGTCTTTTTGATAGTTTCCTGGATAGCCTCCACTTACTGCCATTACGGTTGCAAAAGCAGCCGCATGGTATTCAATATTTACATCCTGTAAAGTGCCATTATCCGCTGCGGCTAACAAGCTTACTAAATCGGTTTGTAAACGGGGTAGAATTACTTCGGTTTCTGGGTCGCCTAAACGACAGTTGTATTCAATTACATAGGGTTCCCCCTCACAATTCATGAGACCAAAAAACACAAATCCCTTGTATACTAGGTTTTCAGACTGAATGCCTTGAATCGTAGGCTTAATAATACGCGCTTCCACTTTTTTCATAAAAATTTCATCCATAAAAGGAACAGGACTTACGCAGCCCATTCCGCCAGTATTTAAACCCGTATCTCCCTCGCCAATACGTTTGTAATCCTTGGCATGTCCTATAATTTGATATGTTAGTCCGTCCGTTAATGCAAAAACACTCACTTCAATGCCTTCTAAAAACTGCTCTATCACTACTTTGGAGCTGGCTTCCCCAAATTGCTTGTTTTGAATCATTTCCTCAAAACTAGTAAGGGCTTCTTGGTGGGTTAATGCAATGATAACACCCTTCCCAGCCGCGAGTCCGTCTGCTTTTAACACAATCGGTAGCGCATGTGCTTTAATATATTCCTGGCCTTCCACATAATTCGTATGGGTAAATTCGGCATAGGTCGCCGTTGGGATTCCGTGCCTTTGCATAAAATGTTTACTAAAGGCCTTGCTTCCCTCTAATTGAGCTGCTTCGGCAGAAGGTCCAATCACATTTATATGCGCAGTGGCCTCGTCTTTTGAAAAATAATCATAAATACCATTCACTAAAGGATCTTCGGGACCTACCACAATTAAATCAATGGTATTTTCTAGTGCAAAGTTTTTTAACGCAATAAAATCATTTATTTGAATGGCTACATTGGTGCCAATGCTTGCTGTGCCTGGGTTGCCGGGTGCAATAAACAAATTGTCACAGTGATGACTTTGTGCCATTTTCCAAGCCAACGCATGTTCTCTACCACCACCACCAACAATTAAAATATTCATATCTATAGGTTTGCCCCACGAAAGTAAAATTTATTGAAGGGATTTTATTAATTTGGGTCAATTAAATACAATTGAATATGTCAGCAGTAGCAGAAAAACATCCAAAAGGACTATATGTCTTGTTTGCAACGGAAATGTGGGAGCGATTTAATTATTATGGCATGCGCGCTATTTTGACCATGTTTTTAATAAAAGCAATGGGGTATTTACAAACCGATGCCTCGCAGGTTTATGGGAGTTACACCGGCTTAATTTATTTAACACCCTTATTAGGTGGGTATATTGCCGACAGATACTGGGGAAATAAGCGTTCCATTATTGCGGGTGGTTTGGTGATGGCCATTGGAGAATTTATCTTGTTTTTCTGTGGTCATTTTTATGAAAACGTTGACATTGCCATGCCATTATTCTATACAGGTCTTGGATGTATGATTGCGGGAAACGGATTTTTTAAGCCCAATATCTCCAGTATGGTAGGTCAGTTGTATAAAAAAGGAGATTCAAAAATAGATGCTGCATATACGATATTTTATATGGGCATTAATACCGGAGGTGCCTTGGGTCCAATTGTATGTGGATTTTTTGGAGACACAGGTAAGAATGGAGATTTCAAGTGGGCATTTTTTGCAGGTGGGGTAGCCATGTTATTAAGTGTTATCACCCAACTTATTTTTCAGAAAAAATATTTAGTAGATCCAAGTGGAGAAGCCATTGGTGAAGTACCCAAGGATGCGCCTAAATTTTTTCAGAAAATTCCAGTCATGATTGGCTTTTTATTTTTACTTTCTTTAGTAACGATTGCTTTAGTGTATATAGATATTAAAGTAGTAAGTTATTTATTTTGGTTATTGCTAGCTTGTATTTTGTTGATTGCGTTTATTATTTTTTCGGATAAGACACTTAGTATCATAGAAAAGAAAAAAGTGGCTGTTTTATTTACCGTTTCTTTTTTTGTGATATTTTTCTGGAGTGCATTTGAACAAGCGGGTGCTTCGCTTACCTTCTTTGCTTCAGAAAATACCCAAAGGGATTTAGGATTTTATGTAGTACCTACAAGCTTCTTCCAATCATTGAATTCTATATTTGTTGTAGCCTTTGCTCCTTTAGTAGCATGGGTTTGGATTAAACTAGGGAAAAGCAATAGAGAGCCTTCTTCTCCTTTTAAAATGGCGATGGGTTTAATGTTGTTGGCATTGGGATATTTATGGATTGCAACCGGAGTGAATGGAGTAGGAACGGGGGTTAAAGTAAGTATGATTTGGTTAATTGGGATGTATATGATGCATACTTTTGGTGAACTTTGTTTATCGCCCATTGGGCTATCCTTATTCAATAAATTAGCCCCTATTAAATTCGCTTCTTTATTAATGGCAGTATGGTTTACAGCCAATGCATTTGCTAATAAATTAGCAGGCGTGTTTAGTACATTATATCCAGAAAATGGAAAAGTAACTTCATTTGCGGGCTATCAAATAAGCAACCTCCATGAATTTTTCATGTTCTTTGTTTTCATGGCGGGTGTTGCCTCGCTAATTTTATTTTTCTTATCTAAAAAATTAAAAGGATTAATGCAGAACTAGTTATTTGTTACAACATGCCTTTCACAATTTCATCCACCACGCCTGGATCAAGAAGTGTTGAAGTGTCACCCAAATTACTAGTTTCCCCTTCGGCTATTTTTCTTAAAATACGACGCATGATTTTTCCGGATCTTGTTTTAGGCAGTCCAGTTACAAATTGAATTTTATCTGGTTTTGCAATAGGTCCAATAATTCTTGTCACCGTTTGTAAAATATCTTTTTTGACCATATCATTGGTGCCATGTGTATCTTGTCCGTGTGAGCCGGTATAAATTACATAAGCATAAATACCCTGTCCTTTAATATCATGCGGATAACCCACCACGGCACTTTCTACAACCCCAGCGTGCATATTAATAGCATTCTCTACTTCGGCTGTTCCAATACGGTGGCCGCTTACATTTAATACATCGTCTACACGACCTGTAATTCTAAATTGTCCTTCCTCATTTCTTAATGCACCATCCCCAGTGAAATATAAATTTTCATAAGTGGCAAAATAATTGGTGCGGCATCTTTCATGATCACCGTAAGTAGTTCTTAAAATAGCTGGCCATGGTTGTGTAATACATAAATTACCACGGTATAGTCCGTCTTCTTTTTCTTTGATTTCTTCTCCTTTATCATTTACTAATATTGCTTTCACACCTGGCATTGGATAGGTTGCCCATCCTGGTTTACCTGGCGTAATACCTGCCATATTTGAAATCATCACACCGCCGGTTTCTGTCTGCCACCAGGTATCTACGATAGGACATTTCTTCTTCCCAATATGTTCATCATACCAATGCCATGCTTCCTCATTGATGGGTTCGCCAACGGTGCCTAATATTTTTAAACTGCTTAAGTCGTGATCTTTCACAGGGCCTAATCCAAAACTCATTAAGGAACGAATGGCAGTAGGAGCGGTGTATAAAATATTTACTTTAAACTTGTCAATGATGTCCCAAAAACGACCCGCATCGGGGAAGGTAGGAATACCTTCAAACATTAAGGAGGTTCCTCCTGCACTTAAAGGTCCGTAAACAATATAACTATGTCCTGTAATCCAACCAATGTCGGCGGTACAAAAGAAAATATCATTGGGTTGGTATTGAAAAACATTTACAAAAGTATAGTTCGTATATACCATGTAGCCTGCAACACTATGCACTACTCCTTTTGGTTTACCAGTAGAGCCCGAAGTGTATAATATAAATAAAGGATCTTCGGCATCCATTGCAACAGGCGCTACCAATGGCAAAGCTTGTGTTTCTACTTTTTTAATTTCATCCTCCCACCAAACATCGCGTCCTTTTAACATAGACACAGCGGTTCTGGTTCTAGTACAAACAATAACACGTTTAATTGTTTTATTTCCAATTAAGGCATCATCAATTACGGATTTTAATGGAATGTCTTTTGCGCCTCTATATGCGCCATCGCAGGTAATAATATATTCAGCCTTTGCATCTTCTAATCTGTCTGCAATACTTTGTGCACTAAATCCACCAAAAATTACACTATGAATGCCACCAATACGCGCACAAGCTAGTACTGCAATAGCAAGCTCGGGTATCATACCCATATAAATACAAACACGGTCTCCTTTCTGTACTCCATTGTTTACAAGCACTTGTGCAAATTGACAAACTTTTAAATGCAATTGTTTGTAAGTAATAATGCGATGATGTTCTTCGGGATCATTAGGCTCCCAAATCATAGCAGGGGTATCTCCATTTTTCTCTAAATGTCTATCCAAACAGTTTTCGGTAATATTTAATTTACCTCCTTTAAACCATTCCACTTTTGGATCCTTAAAATTCCACTCCAATGTTTTGTCCCATTTTTTTTGCCAAGTAAATGTTTCAGCAATCTCATTCCAAAATAATTCGGGGGTATCAATACTTTTTTTGTAGGCCTCGTGATACTGTTCCAGGCTTTTAATTTGATATGGGTAGCGCATAGGTAATCGTATAAATAGATGTACCAAATTTACATTTTTTACGCATAAATATTTAACTTGAATGATAACTGGAAAAACGATTCCTATGAATGCAGAAAAAAAACAAAGTAGTATTGCTTTTGTGATAGGGGCGTCCTCGGTGGGAACCTTAATTGAATGGTATGATTTTTACATTTTTGGAATGTTGGCCACCATTTTATCTAAACAATTTTTTCCTGCAGAAGCAGGCACAGCAGCGCTTTTAAGTACTTTGGCCATTTTTGCAGCAGGTTTTATTGTACGACCCTTTGGAGCTTTGGTCTTTGGACGTTTAGGGGACCTTATTGGACGTAAACATACTTTTTTATTGACATTGGTCATCATGGGCGGCTCTACCTTTGCCATCGGTTTGGTTCCAAGTTATAATTCCATTGGATGGGCAGCACCCATTATAGTGCTTATTTTAAGATTATTGCAAGGATTAGCGTTGGGAGGTGAGTACGGTGGGGCAGCCACTTATGTAGCCGAACATGCACCAGCGGGTCAACGTGGATTTTGGACTTCTTGGATTCAGACGACTGCCACCCTTGGATTATTTTTAGCCTTAGGGGTAATTATATTAATACGTTCTAATCAAGGGGTAGAAAAGTTTAGTGCAGAGTGGGGCGGATGGAGATATCCATTTTGGGTTTCTATTTTATTAGTGGGCGTATCGGTTTTAATTAGAATGCGCATGAGTGAGTCACCTATGTTTTCTAAATTAAAATCGGAAGGAAAAACTTCAGTGAATCCTTTAAAGGAAAGTTTTGGGCATAAAGGAAATTTTAAGATGGTTTTATTGGCCTTGTTTGGTGCGGTGATGGGTCAGGGGGTAGTTTGGTATACAGGTCAATTTTATGCGCAAAGTTTTATAGAAACTGTTTGTAAAATTGATTTTATACAGTCTCGTAATATCATGTTGGTCGCCATATTAATGGCAACGCCTTGTTTTGTTTTATTTGGATGGCTAAGTGATAAAATAGGACGTAAGTGGATTATGTTATTAGGAATGCTTTTGGCCATTCTTACTTATCGTCCTATATATAAAGAGTTTATTGCCATAACTGCTGCAAGTAATAGAGTGCAAATTATTGATTACCGTCTTACGAAAGCTGGCCCATTGATGCCGTTGGTAGATGCCAAGGATAAACATAAAATGTATATTCGACAAGTCATCGATACCGTTTATTTAGACGGGTCAAATTTTAAATATACCATTACTGATACGCTTATAGGGTATAACGAATTCGGTGTGAATAGGCCCATTAATTTATTAAATCCAACGTTGATAAAATATAAATCACCCAAGCCGAATGTGGTGATTGAAAAAACAATGGGCAAGTCGGCTACCTGGGATATGATATGGCTCATTTTTATTCAGATTGTTTATGTAACCATGGTGTATGGTCCAATAGCAGCATTTTTAGTAGAGATGTTTCCTACTAAAATTAGGTACACCTCTATGTCACTTCCTTATCATATTGGCAATGGTGTATTTGGCGGATTGGTCCCTTTCTTAGGCACTTTAATTGTAGAGTTTACAAAAACAGATACAAACCCAGGAGGGGATGTGTTGGCTGGATTGTGGTATCCAATTGGAGTAGCGAGTGTATGTTTAATGATTGGCGCCATTTATCTTACCAATAAGGTAGATAAAAATGTAATGGATTAATTCATAAAAAAAGTTTGTATGAATCATATAAAAAAAATATTAGGATATGTTTGGATGGTTTTAGCACCAGCCATTATTTGCTTTTTAATTTATGAAGCTTATGTTAAAATTGGTATTGCAAAACCTGCCGAAAGAGCCAATACCATTTTGCAATGGGTTATTATATTAATCATTTTTATGCCAATTAGCATTGGATTTTTCATATTTGGCAAATATGCGGCCGCCAATGAATATGCACATTTACCTGAGACCTCGGATGAACTTAATGATTAGAAAGTGGATATATAACATTAGTTAAGTATTTTTGAATATGGCACTGATTGTAAAAGGACTTTCTAAAAAATATGAAGCACAGCTAGCTGTTGATGATTTATCTTTCACCATTGAAAAAGGGTCGGTGGTGGGATTTTTAGGGCCTAATGGTGCAGGGAAAAGTACCACCCTAAAAATGATTGCCGGTTTTTTAGCACCGGATGCAGGAGAAGTAATTTTAAATGGAATATCGAATCAAAAAGATACCATTGCTTTTAAAAAATTAATTGGGTATTTGCCAGAATCCAATCCTTTATATGAGGAAATGTATGTAAAGGAATATTTTTTATTTTTAGCGGGTATTCATAAATTTCAAGAACCCGCAAAACGCATAGAGGAAGTGATTTTACAAACGGGATTGACCCCAATGCAGCATAAAAAAATAGGGGCATTGTCAAAAGGGTTTAAGCAAAGAGTTGGTATTGCTGCTGCAATTATTCATCAACCGGCATTGATATTATTGGATGAGCCTACTTCGGGACTGGATCCCAATCAATTAACGGAGATTAGAAATTTGATTCAGCAATTAAGTAAAGATGCTATTGTATTATTCTCTACACATATCTTACAAGAAGTAACTGCAATTTGTTCAAGTGTAATTGTTTTACATCAATCTAAATTAGTTGCCAATACATCTATCGATCAATTACGCAAGCCAACAGAACCTTCTGTTCGTGTTGTTTTTGAGGAAGAAATCACCCCTCATTTATCTGATCCTTTTTTCCAAAAACTTAGCTATGAGCAGGTAGACAAACGTGCGTTAGTCATCAAGTCAAGTGATGAGCAGGGTGTAAAGAAAAGCATTCTTAATTTTGCTTTAGATAAGGGCTTAAACATCCAATCCCTGCATACGCAGGAAGCGAGTTTGGAAGAAATTTTCAAATTGCTTACACATTAAAAAAAATGGGTGTAAATTGCGTTCGCAAACGACACCCATTAAATAAAAAATAAATTATCATACTATGAGTTACATTGTTGAAGTAAGAGCTAGACAAATTTTAGATAGTCGTGGAAACCCTACCGTAGAAGTAGATGTATTAACAGACGAAGGCGCTATGGGCCGTGCAGCGGTTCCAAGTGGAGCAAGCACTGGCATTCACGAAGCAGTTGAATTAAAAGATAATGATAAAAAGAAATATTTAGGAAGAGGTGTTTTAAAGGCGGTTAAAAATGTAAACACACTTATTGCTGACAATATTGTTGGTTTTGATGTCACTGCTCAAGCAGCGATTGACCAAGTAATGATTGAATTAGATGGCACCCCTAATAAAGCAAAGTTAGGAGCAAATTCAATTTTAGCGGTTTCTATGGCAGTTGCAAAAGCAGCAGCAGAAGAAGCTAGCTTACCATTGTATCGTTATATTGGCGGCACCAATGCAAGAACATTGCCAATGCCAATGATGAATATTTTAAATGGTGGAGCACATGCGGATAATAAAATTGACTTTCAAGAGTTCATGATTATGCCAATAGGCGCACCTAGTTTTAGCGAAGGCTTACGTTGGGGTGTTGAAATTTTCCATCAATTAAAGAGCACACTAAAGAAAAAAGGATATAGTACGAATGTAGGGGATGAAGGTGGATTTGCTCCAAATATTCAAAGTAATGAAGAAGCTATTGAAACGGTATTAGAAGCGATCACGGCTGCAGGTTATAAAGCCGGTACGCAAATTGCGATTGCCATGGACGCTGCCAATAGTGAATTATGGAACGCTAAGAAAAAGAAATATGTTTTTCATAAGAGTTCTGGAAAAGAAATGACATCTGACCAATTGGTTAAATATTGGGAAAGCTGGGTGAAGAAGTATCCAATTGTATCTATTGAGGACGGTATGGCCGAGGATGATTGGGCTGGTTGGAAAAATTTAACAGAGACCATTGGATCTAAGTGTCAACTGGTTGGTGACGACTTATTTGTAACCAATGTAACGCGTTTACAAACAGGGATTGATAAGAAAATTGCCAATGGCTTATTGGTTAAGGTAAATCAAATTGGTACTTTATCAGAAACAATTAATGCGGTAAGTTTAGCACAACACAATGGTTATAATACCATTATGTCTCATAGATCTGGTGAAACAGAAGATACCACCATTGCGGACTTAGCGGTGGCATTGAACTGTGGTCAAATTAAGACGGGTTCTGCTTCTAGAACCGATCGCATGGCTAAATACAACCAATTAATTCGTATTGAAGAGCAATTGGGTGAAACGGGTCTTTTCCCAACAAAAGGAAAATTGAAGTTCGGTAATAAGTAATTGAGTTGAAACGATAGTAAAAGGCGCCGAGTAATCGGGGCCTTTTTTCTTTTTGAGTATTAGCGGAACTATATTAATTTTACTTGAACCTATTTCACATGCAAGCTTTAAAGAAAATACTACCCATTTTAATTAACCGCTATTTTTTAGTGTCAATTGGGTTTGTTGTATGGATGTTATTTTTTGATCAGCGGGATTATTTTCAACAAAAAGCAAGTGGTGAAGAATTAAAAAAACTAGAGACTTCTACCAAGTATTTTAATGATGAAATTAATAATACAAAAAGTCAATTAAATAATTTACAAAACAGTGGAACTTCTATCGAGAAGTTTGCCAGAGAAAGATATTTATTAAAAAGAGAAGGGGAAGAGGTTTATATTTTTGAAGATACAAGTTCCAAGAAAACCACCACGGAAGAAAAGAAATGATAAAAAAGGAACGCTATGTTAAAGTGTTGGAATATTTCCAAACGCATATGCCAGTGGCAGAGACGGAATTAACTTATCAAAATCCATTCGAATTATTAGTAGCCGTTATATTATCGGCACAGTGTACCGATAAACGCGTAAACCTAACTACACCCGGTATTTTTGAAAAATATCCAACGCCAGAAACAATGGCGAAAGCTACTTTTCAAGATTTATTCCCATTCATAAAAAGTATTTCTTATCCTAATAATAAAACCAAACATTTAATTGGGATGAGTCAATTATTGATGAATGATTTTAAGGGAGAAGTACCCATGACCATTGCGGAATTGATAAGGCTACCGGGTGTTGGGCGCAAAACAGCCAATGTAATTACCAGTGTATGGGACAATCAACCGAATATGGCGGTGGATACACATGTAAACAGGGTAAGTAAAAGATTAGGGCTGGTTCCAATGACAGCAACAACTCCATTGGCGGTAGAAAAAGATTTAATTAAAAATATTCCAACGCACTTAGTACATACTGCCCATCATTGGTTAATACTTCATGGCCGTTATACCTGTTTGGCAAGAAGTCCTAAATGCACAGATTGTGGTTTGCAAGCATTTTGTAAATATTATGAAAAAGCATCAAAATAAAAAGGGCTCCAATTTGGAGCCCTTTTTATTTTATCATTGAATCGTTCACTTCTATAAGTATTGATTGATTGCATCGGTCAATTCTTGTTTTGTAATAGGGATACCCATCATTTTATTGTATCCTTTTGCATCTACAAAATATTTATCACGGATAATTTTAATTAATTGACCATTGTTGATCTCTGGAATTAATACCGTTTCAAAATTCTTTAAAATCTCACCTAGATTGCTTGGAAAAGGACGCATGTATTTAATATGCGCATGGCTTACCAATTTGCCTTTAGCTTGCAAATCCATTAAAGTACTTTTGATGGTACCATATGTTGAACCCCATCCTAATACCAGCACTTTTCCTTTTTCAGGACCACTGTCAAGGGTTTGTTTAGGAATGTACTCAGCGATTTTATCTACTTTCGCCTCTCTCATTTTAACCATGAACTGGTGGTTCTCTGCTTCGTAGTTTACGTTTCCAGTTTCATGTTGTTTTTCTAAACCACCAATACGGTGCTCTAAACCAGGGGTACCTGGAACTGCCCAAGGGCGCGCAAGCTTTTCGTTACGTGTATAAGGCTTGTACTTTAATTCGTCTTCATCCAACTTTGTTTTAAAAGTCACTTCAATTTCAGGAAGGTCTGCCGCTTTTGGAAATTTCCAAGGCTCAGCACCATTCGCAATATATCCATCACTTAATAAAATCACGGGTGTCATATGTTGTACAGCAATTCGTACTGCTTCAAAAGCCATTTCAAAACAATCACTAGGTGTTGAAGTTGCTAAAATAGGGATTGGGGCTTCTCCATTACGGCCATAATAGGCTTGTAACAAATCACTTTGCTCTGTTTTCGTAGGTAACCCTGTTGAAGGTCCACCTCTTTGAATATTGATAATCAATAATGGTAATTCTAACATCATCGCTAATCCCATTGCTTCTGTTTTCAAAGCCATACCTGGACCAGAAGTAGTCGTTAAACCAATTTGTCCACCATAACTTGCGCCAATGGCAGCAGCAATACCTGCAATTTCATCTTCTGCTTGAAATGTTCTTACCCCAAAGTTTTTATACTTACTTAATTCGTGTAAAATGTCTGTAGCTGGTGTAATAGGGTATGAGCCTAAGAATAATGGAAGCTTGGATTTTTGAGAAGCAGCAATTAATCCCATGGATAATGCTTGGTTCCCCATAATACTACGGTAGGTACCTGGGTCCATTTTAGACTTCTCTACTTTGAATCTTGCAGCATTAAATAGCTCGGCAGTCTCTCCATAATAGTATCCTGCTTTTAAAACGGCAATATTACTGTTTAAGATAGATTCTTTCTTTCCAAATTTTTCTTTTAAGAAATTTATAGTCGTATCTAAGTCTCTATTGTAAAGCCAATAGATAACACCTAATACAAACATATTTTTTGCACGGTCTCTTTCTTTATTTCCTAATTCAGTGAATTCTTTTAAAGCTTCACGCGTTAATTTAGTAACATCAATTTTTGTTAATTCATATCCATCCAAACTGTCATCCTCTAATGGATTAACACCTTCTTCATAATTTGCAAGACGTAAATTTTTTACATCGAAACCATCGGTGTTGGCGATAATTTTTCCACCTTTCTTT
>Ga0209353_10000782_pt1 | contig 18666 bp, 20 predicted proteins | sample LauGreSpBDMM15SD_2_FD_187561 | JGI IMG/M metagenome (GOLD analysis project Ga0209353, IMG submission 187561) | Freshwater lake microbial communities from Lake Michigan, USA - Sp13.BD.MM15.SD (SPAdes) (version 2) | ecosystem: Environmental > Aquatic > Freshwater > Lake | place: Lake Michigan...
CGATAAACTTGAATGGTTAAATATTATAGGTAATAAAATTTAGTATTCACTTTTATAATAATATTTTTAAACTTAATATATGAGTAGAAATAGAAGAAAAAATAAACAACTTTCAGAGGAAGAAATCCTAGAAATGGAAGTGTTTCTTAATAGAAACAATATTGAGGAGGAAAAAGTTTTTAAAACTATAACCATCAATGTAAAATGTAAGACAGAAAATCAAAAAAAATTAGTAGATTCCATAAAAAATAATGAAATAACTATTTGTAGTGGTTTACCTGGATCGGGAAAGACTTTTTTATCTTGTGCAGAAGCATTAAAAATGGTTACTATCGAGGAAAAGTATAAAAGAATTGTACTGATAAAATCAATAACTCCTTTAAAAAATGAGGAGATTGGTCACTTACCTGGAGATTTAAAAGAAAAAATGGCACCAATAATGGAATCTTTTACTGATAATATTAGAAAATTAATTGGTAAAAGTAGAATGGATAAATTAATTGAGTTAGGTGTGATAGAAATCGTACCAATTGCGTTTGCAAGAGGTAGGAGTATTGATAACTCAGTAATATTAATTGATGAGGCACAAAATATTACATTAGATAATATACGCACACTTATGACTAGAATCGGAGATAATTCTAAAATGGTTATTATGGGTGACGTTAAACAAAAAGATTTAAGAAATAAAAAAGATAGTTCTTTAGGTGTAGTATTAGAAAAATTTAAAGACGTTAAAGGTTTCGGTTGTGTTGAATTAAGAAATCCAGAGGATGTTATTAGAAATCCTATAATAAAATTAATCGAAGAGATTTTTGAAACGTTAGAACCTTAATATGGTATTTATAAGTAATAAAATTGAAGTTAGGGATTCGTTAACACACGGTAGAGGTGTTTTCGCTAAAGAAGATATTAATGAAGGTGAAATCATAGAAAATTGTCATTTTACTATTCTAGAACAACCTTTCATATCTATAGATAAAAAATTACAAGAATATGTGTTTGCTTGGCCAAAAAATTCTTTCGCATCAAAATCTGTTGTAGTTTGGGGTTTTGGTTCAATCTATAATCACTCTAAAAATAATAATGCTAACTGGATGACTAACGAAGAAAATAATTTATTTACATTTTTTACCATAAAAAATATTAAATCAGGTGAAGAGATTTTTACTAATTATGGTGAGGGATATGAAAAAGTAGTAAAAACTGTACAATAATGGGTAAGTATCTATTGAAAACAAAAAAAGGCGAAGTGATAAATAATACCACACAAGAAAATTTAGAAGTGGCGTTAGAATTTTTTTCGTCATTAAAAAAAATAACCGTTAAAGAGTTATTAAAAATTTATAAAGTAGAAAAATATGAAAGTAGGGATAACAATTAATGGGGTAGTAAGAGATTTTATGACTAAGTTCGAATCTGTCTACGATAAATACTATCCTTCTGAGTTAGATGAGGAACCAATCAAAAGAGAAATAACTACATCCAATCTATTAGACCATTTTAATTTTACTGGAGGAACTGAGGAGTTAAATAAATTTCTTTATGTTGATTCATCATTAGAGATATTTGGGCATGCAGGCGAAACTAAATTAAATTCTGTAGAACATTTAAATCAGTTACATAACCTAATAGAAGATATGTGTCATACACCTATTGTAGTTAGTAGGGAATTAAATAATAGTAAACCTGCAACTTTATTTTTCTTATCTAAATTATCTGCAAAAATTAATAAAATTATTTTTATTAAAGACTATGATAAAGTTTGGGACTATGTGGATGTAATAATAACTGCTGATCCTGAAATTTTAGACAATAAACCAAATAGTAAAATAACTATAAAAGTTATTAATCACTATAATAAAGATAGTAAATCAGACTATACTATTTTGGATTTAAAAGAAATTTTAGACGATAAAAAATTATTAGAAAAAATATTAAATACTAAAACAATCGAATTTGAAGATGTTTAACATTTACTTATCTAAATTTTTTAATAAAATAATAATAAAAACTTATGGAAAACGATAATTTACTTTTAGAGATTGGTGGAAAAGAACTTTATTTCGATATTGACAAACTTTCAGATGTTGTTAAAATAGAAAATAAAGTAATGGACAATGTTACAATACAAAAAGAATCCATCGATAATAGTGATGATGATATTATGGATGATAGTGCAATCCAGATAGACATCACTAAATATGAATTGTATAGAGAGATGATTGCAACTATACTAGGATATATGGAAGAAATCGATGATAAAATGGGTTCAGTTGCACTTAATAAAACAAATATACCATTTAAAATGGCGTATAATACTTTACTAATGAAGGGTATTATAAAAGAATTATAATAACAAAAAAAAATAAACTATTATGAGTGAACAATTAGAAAAAATTAAAGAATCGATCGAAAAAATAAATAATAAAGATTTTGGTATTTATTTTTTCACTATCGACACAAAAGGTAACCCAACTGCGGGAGTTGCAACAATTTACGAACACGTAAAAAAATTAAGAGATTTAGGTTACAACGCACAAATCTTACATGATAAGGATGACTATAAACTTAGGGAAGATGAAAATGGTATTGGTATTGCGGACTGGTTAGGTGAAGAATACGCTAACTTACCACACATATCTATAGAATCCCAAAAATTACAAGTTGGGACTTCTGATTTTGTTGTTATACCTGAAGCGTTTGCTAGTATTATGAAACAAACAGTCAACTTCCCATGTAAGAGAATCGTATTTTTACAATCATATGAATATATTTTTGAAATGTTAGAGATCGGTGAGGGTTGGGAACAGTTTGGTATTAAAGATGTAATTACAACTAACGAAAATTTAAGTAAGTATGTAAATTCATTATTTAGAGGAATGACAACTGATATTATTCCATTAGGTATCCCTTCTTATTTTGAGAATGATGGTAAACCTAAAGTACCTACCGTTGCAATGGTTGCGAGAGATAAAAGAGAATTACTGAAAATAGTAAAAATATTTTATCAAAAATATCCACACTATAGATTTCTTACCTTTAGAGATATGTCAGGACTACCTAGAAAAACTTTTGCTAATGAATTATCTAAATCTTTTTTAAGTGTGTGGATAGATGAGTTATCAAGTTTTGGTACATTCCCATTGGAATCAATAAAAACTAACACACCTGTTATCGGTAAAATACCTAGAATGGTTCCTGAGTGGATGGGAACTATCGATGAAGCGGGTAATCTTAATTTAAATGATAATGGTATATGGACGGCAAATCTAAATTCTATACCTGATATCATTGCCACTATGGTAGGTCTTTATTTGGAGGATGCTTTACCACAAAATATTATGAATGGTATGGTTGAATGGTCAGATAAATATTCTACAGAGGACTCAGATAAAATTTTGGGCGAAGTTTATGATAAAATTTTTAAGAGAAGAATTGTTGAGTTAGAATTTAGTTATCAACAAATTTCTAATAAAGAAGAAAACGTAGAGGTTAAGTAAAATAATAACATAAAATTAAAGTAAAAAAATATGAATAGTATTTCATTAATAGTACCAGTACATAAATTAGAAAAAACATATTTAGATTCTTGTATTACAAGTATTAAAAATCAAAAAGAAAAACCTGATGAAGTTTTATTTGTCACATCAGATGATACAGAATTAAAAGAATATCTTAATAGTTATGATTTTGAACAAATTAAAGATATCGTTAGAATTGTAGAAAATGAAAGTGGGGATTACGGATTCCAATCACAAATGAATTATGGTGTAAAAGAAAGTAAATCAGAATATTTTACTTTTGTAGAATATGATGATGAAATTTCCCCAATATGGATTAAAAATGGTAAAGAATATTCTGAACATTATCCAGAGGTAGGGGTATTTTTACCTATAATATATGAAACAGATGAAAATGGTAGATTCATTTCATTCACTAATGAGAGTGTATGGGCAAAAGATTTTTCTGAAGTAAGTGGTTACTTAGATAATAATGCACTTCAAAGAGTTCAAAACTTTAATTTTGACGGTATGGTTGTTAAAAAAAGTATATATGAAGATAATGGTGGATTAAAATCAAATATGAAATTAACGTTCACATATGAATTTTTATTAAGAATGACATATTTTTCTGTCCCAGTTATGGTAATCCCTAAATTAGGTTATAAACATACAAACAATAGAGAAGGTTCACTTTTTGTGGAATATAAATCATCTATAGATGTATTGGAAAGTAAATTTTGGGTTAACAAGGCTAAAAAAGAATATTTTTATACACAAGATAGAGAAATAACATACGAAGTATAAATTTTTTATGTTAGAGGAACCTAAGAAAAGAGGTAGAAAGAGAACAAACAATTTATATTTTGGTCCTGAACAGGAAGAAGCAGTAGTTAAATTTTTAACATGTGAGTCATATGAAGAAAGAAATAAAATTTATAATGAATATCTAAAAGCCCCAATAAATAAGATGGTAGAATCCATCATAAGACGATATAAATTATATAGGAAAGAGTATGAGTATGAAGATGTTCATTCAGACACTCTTTCTTTTTTAATAACTAAAATGCACAATTTTAAACCAGATAAGAATAAAAAAGCTTATTCCTATTTTGGTACGATATGTAAACATTATCTTTTAGGTCAACTTATAAAAGACGATAAGAAGTTAAAATCTGATGTATCCTATGAAGATGTATATCGGACTGTAGAAACTATGGAAGAATTTACTTATACCATAGATGATGATAAGATACAATTAGATACTTTTATAGATGAAATTTCAGCAAGTATTAAAGGTGAAATGAAATATAACAAATTATCTGAAATAGAACTTAAAGTTGGTTTAGCATTGACTACTATTTTAGATAACTGGGAAACAATCTTTGAGCAAATCGAAAGTGGTAATAAATATAATAAAAATTTAATTTTATCTTACATAAGAGAAATATCCGATCTATCTACTAAAGATATAAGAGTAGGTATGAGAAGATTTAAGAAGATTTATGGTTTATTGAAAAACGATAAATTAGAAGACGATTCTTTGTAAAAATTTATTATTAGATATTTATAGTTAAACAATAGACATGAGTAGACCTAAAAAAACTAAAATCAATTTAGATAAAAATAGTTTACAGGAATTAATGCAAGAAATTTATAATGATTGTAGTAATATAATGAATAGTGCTAGAAGAGAAATAAATGAAAGAAAAGTTAGAGTTACTATCGCAGACGTTAATGACGAATACCAAATTGGTAAAGTTAATAATGAAACTCTTAAAATTTTAGAAACCACTATTGATAAAAAAATAGCTTTAGCAAAATTACAATCCCAAATACTTGGCAATAATAGTAATGAAGAAGATGGCAATAATGTAGGTAATGGTATTACAGAAGAAGATAAAAATATTCTAAGAGAATTATTTAAAGAAAAGTCTGGTAATAAAAATACTAAATACGATATAGATTAAAATGAACGAAAAATTCAAAAATAAAGTTTGTGATACTAAAGACGATATTGGGGATGTTAAGAGAAATATTCTAGAGCTAATATCACTTAATCAGACTATATGTAATAATTTACCTAATTTATCTATACCTACTGCAATTCCAGACATACCTGGTTTAAATTTTAGTCAGAGAGTTGTTGACTTAATGAACGATATTTTAGCAACTGTTTCAGGTATCAATATTGATGAGATGAGGATGCAGTTGATAAATTGGTTAGTTGAGCAATTACAACCACTTTCTGAGGATTTATCTATTACAATGATAGACACCATAAAATGTTGTTACGCTTGTAAGATTAACCCTCAAATACCGAATTGGTTATTTGTGACTGATCCGTCAACCTTAACATTTGACGCAACTGGGACTCCTATACCGAATAGTGGTTCACCTGGGTTAGGTATAAATATTGAGTTAAATAAATTGGATTTAACTTGTTTATTTTCGGTTGACCCTAATTCTACAGTAGGTAAACTATTTTATGATGGTACTGCACTAGATGATATAAATGTGTTCCTATGGGAAGTGATACAAGAAAATGGTAATCCTTTAATATGGAAGGATCCTACATCTGGTAAAGAGATTATGGAAGTTAGATATATTGAAGATAGTCCTACCTCATTTGTTGAAAATAATGGTTCTAGTGAATTCCAAAATATAGAATCTAGACCTAGAGTTTTTAATATTAGAATTATCAATCAGACATATCAAAGTAAAACACTTATAACTTTTTTACTTGATTATTTTAATAGTCAAAATCCATTATTCAATCCTGATAAAGTAATACCAAGTGTAATAGATTTAATTTATGGTAGTTTAACTAATAAAGTTAATTTACCTGATGAATGTTTAAACAAAGTAGTTGAAACTGAAAAGGCGATAGAGGATTATATTGATAAAGGTATTGATAATCCAGATGTTGAGTTTGATGAAAGTTTTTATACTTTTACAACTGATCAAATTGTTAACATAAAACAAACTGTAAATGAAAAAAAATTAGGTGTAAAACAATTTAAAAAATGTTGTGCAAAACAAATTAGTAGTATTTCGTTTGAAACTTTAAAAGAGATAGATGATAACATTAAAGCGACTTCCACCCTTCAAGAAAAAATTCAAGTATATACAAAATCTCTAAATAATTTAATTTCTGAATCTTCAGAAGGTGTAAAAAATTTAGATAAAAATAGTGCGAATGGCGAATTTTTAGCCAATTTTATAAGTGCGTTACAAGTTGCATTAACTAAAATTGTGTTGTCACCAAAAAATCTATTAATGTTAAATACATTCTATTATTTGGTTAATTCTGAACCCGTTAAAAAAGTGAAAATAAAGGAATTACTTAAGGAGTTTGAATGTATTATTGCGGTGATAATTGGAAATTTATTAAAAAAGATAATTTATGAATTTCTTTTACCTATGATATTAAAAGCTCTAAAACAAATTGTATTATGTGCGATTAGAAAAAAAATAAAAGAAATAAATGAAAATTACTTAAAAACTAAAAGAAGTTTACTACCTCCTTTTGTTAACGATACTATAAAATCAATAGAAGGTTTATTAGGTAAAGCTGAAAATGTTGTAGATAAAGCTAGAGGTTTTACAGATAAAGTTAATTTAGATTCATTAAGTAATGTGAGTATTTTCAATAAGAAAAGTAGATTTTGTGATTAATTATGGCAGCAAGTGATGGATGTAATAGTAATAAAGGTGATATTTACAAAAATATTGGCATTGCGGGTGCATTAGTAACTATCGCATTACTCCTTAAAAAGGCATTTAAAACACCTAAGAAATTACCACCTATATCTAAAGAAGAAATTCTAATAGGTGTTAAATTTAGAGAGGGAATGAGTTCTATTGAAATCGCCTCTAGAATTATAGAAAGAAAAAAGGAGATCGGTATTGGTATCGGTCCATTACCTAGCGGTGCGGAGAATCTCGAATTAAAGATGGAAGTAATACGAGTAGAAGAAATTGTTAATGCGATACAAACAAAAATGAAAATAGAGGGTGCATTTCCCGCAGGTGTCGCAATAACTGCAACAGGTGGAAATGCTGGAGGACCAATTGTTGTACAAGGTGCAACAACACAATCAGTTAAAGTAGAAGGTATTGCAAGATAAAATTATGGAAAATAGTGTAATCAATTGGGAAAATATAGGTAATTCTTCTATTAAAATGAAATTAGAAGAATTATTACATGAACAAACGGCATTAAAGGATAGGATAATAAAACTTTCTGAAAAGTTAGAATCTGTAGAAAAGGAATATTACTATGGGAATAAAGTTTTAGTAAAAAGATATAAAGGAGAAGAGTAATGAATAATTATTATACAGACAGTACTAATACTAACGTAATACCAATTATAAGGGTTGGTGAAGTTATTTCTGTGGTAGACACAACTAAATCGGGAAGAATAAAAGTTAGAATTACAGGCGTTGATGACACAGAAAGTGATAAAAATTTAATAGATTGTGTACCATTATTACCAAAATATTTAATAACATTACCTAAAGCTGGAGAATGTGTTTTCGTATTCCAATATGAATATAATGACTCATCCCCAACTGCCTCATTTAAAAACAAAAGATTTTGGATTGGACCACTAATAACTCAACCAAATAGATTACCTGAAGAAACATATAATTCAGCACTTTCAATATTACCCGATGGATATACAAAATTAAAGGATCCAAATTTAGAAATTGGTGCCTATGGGGAAGATGAGGATATTATTTTACAAGGTAGATATAATACTGATATCTTACAAAAAGATAGACAGATTTGGTTAAGAGTTGGGAAAAATGTTGAGGGTGAACTTAGTAAATTTAATAACAAAACTTTAGGTTATGTACAGTTAAAGTTTGGAGGTGAAAAATTAAAAAGAAATTTAGTCGATAAAGAAATAGTTACGTATGTGGAACAACAACCTGATAAAATTATTAGTGTAATTTTAAATACTATTACAAATAATGGTAATATTTTATCTGGTGATTTACCTGCAGACACTTATAGAAAGGATGATATTAATAGAACTGAATTATTTATAATTATAACTGACGCAAATACTGGAGCTTTAAAGACAAGTTTTGAAAATGAAGATGGGTTTATTGGTACTGGTTCTAGAGAACTAGCTTTAGGTGCAGCTAAGTCATTTATAGATACCAATAAAGGTGAAAGATGGAGAATAAAATCAAAATCAAATGATATAATTGCAATATATAAAGGAGATAATGGTATTGCAACATTTACTAGTGTACCTATTGAGGTTAAAAAGAAAATAAAAGAAGTTAAATTAGAAACTAATAAAAGTGATAAAACTAGTGTTGTAAACATTGTAGCAAATAAAATTAATTTTATTAGTCATGATGGTGAACACACATTTAATTTAACTGATCCTAAACAGTTGATAACTGATGACGAACAACAAAAGATAAATAATGAGGCTCATCCAGTAGTTTATGGGGATATTCTTGTTGAATTTTTACAATTAGTTAAAAAGTATGTAGAGTTACACGTACACCCTTATCATGGATTAACTGCTGACCCAAGTACTGTTACAACAAACGTATTAAGTTTTGATTTAAATAAATTATTAAATAAGAATATTAATACTAATTAAGATATTTATTTATAAAAAGAAATGGTATACAGAACTTATATAGATAAAAATAATACGATTATTTTTGACAAACTAACCAATACGGGAAGAAACCCAATTGCAGAACTATATTATGGTGGTAAAGAAACTCAACCTGACTATACTAGACATATTCTTTATTTTGATATAGTAGGGTTACAAGAAAAATATAATAATGGTGAATTAGGTGATTTATCCGATGTAAAACATACACTAAGAATGACAAATTCATCATTTTTAGATAAAGATTTGTTGGCTCAAAAATTATTAGACGGAAAACAAAGAACATCTTCTTTTGATTTAATCCTTTTTAAAATAGACGAATTTTGGGACTCAGGTTATGGTTACGATTACCAACAAATAAGATATTTAGATTATGTTGGGGATATAACTTTTGTACAATCCGCTAGTAATTGGTTTAATAGAACCACAACAAATACTTGGTTAGAACAGGGTATATATTCGGGTTCTCCTTCCGCAATTACAGTAACTACACAACATTTCGATATTGGTAATGAGAATATTGAGATGGATATCACTAGTGAGGTAAATAATTTAATTTTGGGTAATATTGTTAATTTTGGGTATGGGTTATCTTTTGATAGAACGTTAGAAACTAAAATCATCGTCCCATCACAATATGTTGGGTTTTTTACTAAACACACACAGACTTACTATGAACCATTTTTAGAAACTATATGTGATAATACTATTAGAGATGATAGGAAAAATTTCTATAGGGGTAAATTAAATAGATTATATTTTTACACTAATTTAGGTAGTGAACCTACAAATTTAGATACTAAACCTACTGTAACCGTTAATGATAGTAACGGTAATATTATATCTGCGTATACTAGTAGTGATGTAGTACAATCAGATAAAGGGGTTTATTATATTGAATTATTCGTACCTATATCAAACACCCAATGTGGGTTATTTACTGATGTTTGGTCGGATATAGTAATAGATGGTAATATACGTCCAGATGTTACATTAGAATTTGAGGTAAAAGACGATACTGAATATTATAACTTTGGGGATAATGAATCTCTACCTATAGAATATATGGTTAATTTAAGTGGTATTATGAGGGATGAAAAAATAAAAAGAGGGGATAAAAGAAAAGTATTTGTCAATGCTAGATTACCATATACAGTTAATGAAAGTAGTGTAATCGATGGTTTACAATATAGATTGTGGGTTAGAGAAGGTAATACAGAAATTAATGTAATAGATTGGTCAGATGTTAATAGAGCCTATTTAAGGAATTATTTTATTTTAGACACTTCTTGGATGATACCTAATGAATATTTTATCGATATTAAATTAAAATCAAATCAATTAGTAAAAACCTATACTAATAGTCTCAAATTTAACATTATCAATCAAGTAGATTATTCACATTAATCAGTATTATTGATAGGCTCAACTCCTTCAGGTAATTTAAAATTAGTTTCGGACAGTTTATCCAAAACATCTTTTATAATTAAATCAAATGTATTAAATATACTTTCCTTTGTCATAGGTGTAGGATATGGGACATTAAATGTCATTAAATCTATTTTATCTCTATCATTAATCTCACCCAATACGTTAGAATATGTACTAATAACGGAAAATTCATTTTTATTAACATTTTCATCCTCATTATAATCCCAAGGTAATCGTTCTATCTTATTACCATCTAAATCAATTGGGTATAAATCTATTGATACTGATAGTGTTCTACTACTAATTCCGTCCATATTAATATAATGTCTTCTATATGGGCCATCTATATGATAATTTGGTAGAGATATGTACATATAAAAACCTCTAAATCCGCTACTAAGACTAACCACCCTATCTTCAATGGGTTCTGCCCCCACATCTCCATCGAAATGTAAATTAACTTCGTAATTATCTACATTTAATTTAGAAAAATCAGTTATTAAAGGAGATATATTGTCAATAAATAACCTATAAATTGGTTCTTTTTTACGTATTGATTTATATGGTGAAAATAATTCTTTAGATGACCATGAAAATGTTTTGGTTAACGAATAAGCACTTTCATAATCTAAATTAAAATCTTCTATCAATTCTGCTGCGACTACCCACTGATTAAAGTTGTTAATACTATCTCCGTATTTTTTATACAACATCTCTAAAATTCTTTTTTCTTGTGGACTGAATTCAGATGACACATCAATTAACCTAGATTCTAAAATTACGTATTTCTTTTTTATTCTCATAATTACAAATATACTAATAAATATTTTAAAAAATAAAAAAGGGTAGAAAAAATCTACCCTTTTATAACTTTATTTTAAATTAAGATTATCTTAATTCGTTAATATCAAAAGTTTGAACTCCATCAACAGTTACAGTTCCGTAGAATCTGTTGTTCACCATCTTCTTAGCGTATCTCGTCATGATACCTTTAGTCGGTGCAAAGTTAAACGGATTTTGTAATGTAGGTGTCAATTGTAGAGGTACATACGGTGCGTAAATGTATCCTGTATCTAACAATGATTTACCTTTGTGTCCAATAATGATTGAGTTAGCTGGTGCATAAGGGTCTCTAAATACAGTATATCTACCACCTAATGAACCGATTTTCTCAATACCCATATTGTATTGATCTTGCTCTGGAGAAGCGTTTGATACGTGGAAGTATTCTAAATCGTCAAAAATTGCTGATACCTCAGAAGATACAACGATAAAGTTAGCTCCACCTCTCAAAGTAGACTTATGAATTTGAGCAGATACTTGATTTACTTTCGTAATCAATGTCTGATTCCACTCTTTTTGAGTGTATGCGTTGAATCCACTACCACCGTTAGCTCTCTTCCAACCGTTGTAATCCCATCTCAATTGCCATGCTGCTCCTTTTCTTAAATCTCTTAAGATCTCTCTATCAATCTCAGCAGCTACCTGCTCAGACAATAAAGCCGTAAGTTCAGCTTCAGCATCGATGTTATGGAATGCACTAACGTCTTGTGCTAATTCAGGTGACCAAGTAGCTCTTAGTTTTCTTTCTGTAACTGATACAACTACTTCATCCAATTCAAAAGATACTTCACCCATTTCTGTAGCGAATTCTAATGTTGCATATCGTGACCAAGATACAGATATACCACCCCATGTTTCTACTGATGTACCTGTTGATGCTCCTACATAACCATCGAAGTTTGCAGATATACAACTGATACAAGCTGGATGAGTTAAATCTAATTCGATTAACAAACATCCGTCAGGTTGACAAATATTACCGTAATCAACAATACCTCTACCATATTTTTGAGATACTAATCTGAATGGTACTACACCACCAGCAGGAATAATTTGAGTTCCGTCTAAATCAAAAATAGCGTCATCAGAAGTAACTGTTAATGAAGCTAAGAAAGACTCAGTATCCATTTCGTTTCCGTCTGGGCCAGTCAATCTACCTGCATTGTCAGAAGAGAATCCAGTGACACAAGCTTTAACTGTTCTAACTGAACCGTCAGCTGCAATTGGTTGATTTTCAAAAGGTGTTTCAACTTTCTCACCACTAGCGTTTAAAACAACTGGAACTAAACCAGCACCCAATCCAGCATTTATAACTGTTCTACTACCTTTAGATGCATCAAACAATCCGTCATTGTAGAATAAATCATAAAGATTTTTCGTTCTAAACTCTGTTACTGTATTACCACAAGCACCTGAAACCACACACTGAGGTAAAGAACCGTTAGTAGAATTACCATTTAAGTCAAAAGCTCCGTTAGATGTTTTTGGTACAAAGAAGAATAATTTTCCGATTGGCATGTTCATCGCTTGTACTGATACGATATCGTTAGCTAATAATTTAGAGAATACTCTTCTTACAATAGGGAAAACTACTGTTTCGAATGATCCAGAAGAATCAGACGATGTTGATTCGTTCAAAAGAGCAGACGCTTGGTTTTCATATAACTGTGCGATGTTCTCTTTGATGTGACCTTTTAAACCTTCTAAGAATCCTAATGAATTCCATTTAGAAATGGTTTTAGATCTAATTTGTTTTAGGTGTTCTAGTCCGATATTACCGACTTCACCTGAATTTAATAAATGTCCCATTTTTTTATTTTATTTATTTTATTTGTTATTTTTTATGAGATTCTTCTCATTAAATCTTTAATTGCCGTAATCTGTGGATCAACATAAGCAGTTGACTCATTTAAATTAGTAGCAGTATAAGATTTTACTGTTTTGTTAACTTTATTTTCAACAGACTCATTCATTGGTTTTTTATTATCCATTTCAGACTTTATAGTTCTATAGATATTTTTAGATTCTTTAATCGTTTCCGCATTATCAAATCTTTTTAATATATCCATTTTTTCTTTTTTAGTTGTAGAATGTTCAGTGAACAATCTGTTAACATAAGCCAAATTGGTATTAAATAACGCAACCTCATTAAGTTTGTCTTTAAAAATATTAAGAGCTTTTTTATATTCTTCGTTTTTACTTTTTAGCTCTTCGTATTCTTTCATTATTTTGGATTCGGAAACTGTGTTAACAATTGGTTTTCTATTGACTAAAGGTTTACGAACAGTTTTAGATTCTCTAGCCGCAAATCTAGCACCGTTGTATCTTTGTTTACCACTTGTCCTATTATGTCTTTGCAACTTATCTTCTGAAATTTCCTCTTCGTCAATATATGCTCCTTCACCCACTGCATCATAGTTTTCATCTGGATAAAAATCTTCACCTTCACCACCTACTAACATGTCATACATTGGGGAATCTTCTTCTAAGTGAATTTCATAGATAGTTTCATCACCACCTTTTTCATCTTCATACATAGAACTTGATCCACATTCAGAACAATATTCCTTTTCTTTCAAACCAAATCTATCTTCCATAGATTCCTTAATGTAATACTCTACACCAGTTTCATTATCTTTTAAATGAATTCCACCTGCATCCTTAACTACTTCTACTTCATCATCATCACCCAATTTGTTTTTAAACACATGAATAACTTCTTCGTCAGAAGCACCTGTTAAGTCTAACACTTCCTCTTCGTCATCACCCATATCCATCATATCGAAATTAAGTTCTGGTTCATCATCATCTTCTTCACCAGCGTCTAAATCTAGATCAACATCTAAATCCAAATCAACAGGTTCTTCAGAGTCTTCTTCTTCAGAGTCTAATTCTAATTTTGTTTCGGGTTCTTCGACACCTTCTTCATTGTCAAGATCTAACTCAACTTCATCATCTTCGGATCCTTCTAAATCAGCATCGTCTATTTCTTCTTCATCTTTTTCTCTTAAAGATGACTCAACGATACTCTCAATTTCTCTCGACAAGTGTGCCGAAAGCATTTCTTTCGTGTTGGCTTTTAAGGCATCCTCAATAGACTTAGCTTCTAGCAAAGCCTCTTCGATGATATTTTTCTTTTTTTCAGCCATTTTGTTTTTTTTAAAATTTTATTATTTAAATTATTGTAAACGCAATTTTGCATTCTATTATAAATATACTATTTTTCGAAAAAGTTTATTTTTTTTTTAATCAAGTAAGAAATTTGTTAAACTATCTTTAAGATTGTCCACATTTTTTTTATTTTTTGATTCCGACATTTGTTGTTCTTTAGATGGTTCTTCACTATAAATCCAAGACCCTGGAGTTGATGGTGACGTAACCACATCCCAACAGATTAATTCATAATCATCTTGAACTACGTTTCTACCATTTTCTTTTTCTAATGATCCAACACCTCTAGATGACACACCAATCTTTAATCCTTTTCTTATATAGTTGGCTACTCTGTCACCCTCACAAGATATGATACCTTGATTAACAAATCCTGGTGACATTATAATTTCTAACTTACCCATCAGTACATTACCTTCCCACCATAAATCGATTACATTATGTGAAATTCTACTTACTGCAACAATAGATGATTCAGGATGATCCGCCTCACCTAATGCTCTTTTTTCTTTAATTAGTTTTAGATAGTTTTCTGCCTCTCTTCTTAGTATGGCTTCGGGATATACTCTTTCATTTTTGTTTTCTACACCATATTTTTGTAATACGGCATAAACAACTAAGGGCTCCTCTATAATGGGTTGCCCTTGAGTTAGTTTATTTACTTCGTTAACGAAATTTCTATTATCTTTAGGTGAAATGTAACCTGCGTCATATTCGACAAGAATACCTTTCTTTTTTACTTCATTTTTTTTTAAAATCTCCATAATAGTGATATAGTTTTATTATAAATATATCACTATAGTAAAAAAATTATTTTTTGGTTTTATGGAATTTAAAAATGGAGTTATTCTCTATGCAATTATCTATTACATTATATATAATGTTTTTTGTTGCCTCAATAAGTAATGGTTGATTTATTGGTAAACACTTTTTTTGGTATAGTGTTATTTCGCATGACATAAAACTTCTTTTACTGATATCAAATCCTGAAGTCCTCATATCCAAATCTACAATATATTTATCATTATGAAATAAATTTATATTGAGATTGTCATTTAAATTTTGTTTTATTTTCTTTCTTATATTACTTAAAAAAGTAGTATAATTTTGTTCTTTTTCATTTTCAATTATCTCTCCCCACGCAGTAAAGTTTAAATACAAACTTTTTGATTCTTTATTATTTACTGTCCCTATTTTAGTTTTATAGTTGTCTAATAAATCTAATTTTAATTCTTTTCCTAATTTCATTAATTTTCCTTATCATATCTTGTTATTTATAATTTAATAAAGTATACGGAAAAATATGGATGATGTCAAATTACAATAAAAAAACCCTCATAAGAGGGTTTAATATTTATTCGTTATCGATTGTTTCTTTTAGGTTATATAATTTGATTACATCATTATGGTAATCATCTTTTTTATATTCAGTAGTTAATAACTTATCTTTTACTTTCAATAATTTATCTTTTAAATCTAAATCTATATCCTCATTTAATTTTTTATCTATTGAATCGATACACTCTCTCTTTAGATTATTTACGGTATTTACTTTATCTTCATTTTTACCGTTTAAAATACTTTTAATAATTTTTTTCTCAGATTCAGTAATTTCACTATATTTTTCATTAAATTTATTAACCATTATTTTAGTTAAAATACTTGGGGATATATCTATAGTATCTGTGTGTTCCGTAACTTCTGTTTTAGTTACCATACGATCAACTAATCTATTAAGAGACTCATTAAAAATTTCTATGTTGGAAGGATTCTTTTTTGTCACACTTAAATATGATATATCAGAATAAAAACTATTATTTTCTTTGATTATTTTTTTCCCTTTTAAAAGATTAGATAATATTACATTACCCTCAGTAAGTTCTTTCTTATTAATACCTTTAAGTAAATTAATATTTTCTTTTATATAATCTTTTGCCACATCCCTATCATCAAATTTTCTACTCTCTAAATTTTTAAAAATTAGAAATTGATCTTTAAGAGATTTATTTTCTTTTAGTGCTTTAATAAAAGTAGAAAATAATTTTTTACCTTTTTCATCTTTTTTTATTATTGATTCTAAGATAATTTTTTTAAATGTATCTTTTATATTACCAAAATTTTCCATAAGTATTTTTATTAATAAATATTGATTAAATATAAAAAATTAGTCAATCATACTATCTATTTGTTTTGTTATTTCACTTATCTTAGAATTAAGTATGTCTGCACCATCTTCAAACTTATCTAAATTGTAGATATTTTCATTTTTATCTAAGCTTTCAGTCAATTTTCTAAGGTACATCCCTTGATATTTTTTTATTTTTTCATTATATTTTTTCTCGTTTATTTCTAATATTAAATTTTCTTTTTTCTTTATAGACTCTTCTGTAGGTGCTGCCGCTCCAGCATCCGCTTCAGGTGCCGCCCCAGCATCCATTTCAGGTGCCGCCCCACCAGCATCACCACCAGCAGCCGCATCTCCACCTGCTTCACCACCACCTGCACCTGCAACTAATGCGTCAAAATCACCATATAATCTATCTACTCTATCGAATATACCTGTTTTCTTTATAACTTCTGCAGTTTGTTCCATTTCAGCAGCCGCAGCTTTTTCTAATCTCTGTTGTTCCAAGTCATTTCTTATTTCTTCCTCAGACATACCTAATATATCTTTTTTAGCTCTAGTCATAGACATTGCACCAAACCCATTACCCGCATCTGATACCGCATCTTTATAAAGTGTTACTCTTAATTGAGTCTGCTCCACTTTAAGCATTTCTGCTTGTGTTGAAGGGTTATTCAACGTTAAAGTAAAGTTTTCTAACTCATCCTCCAACCCTAAAATATATAAATGTATGATAGCGATTTTATTTAACTCCTGTAACATCGATTGTTGTATCCTATTTATTGTTCTAGCAAATCTAATATCTTGTAAAGCTAAATTTTTTCCATCACCATTAACCTCCTCAAAACCTAAAAATGGTTTAGGTACCCTCAATGCAGTAAATAATTTTTTCTGTAAGTATTGGATATCCGCTATTTCAGATAAATTAGTTGCTCCTGGTAATGTGTCAATAGGACTAGGTGCATTTACATCCCTAACAGGTATAAAATAATCCTGATCCTGTGCCATCTGATTGTATCTTGTATCTATTTGTCCTGTCTTTTGATCAATTACTGCACTCCTCTTAAAATTATTTGCAATTTTATTAACGTAAGCTGGTACATCCTGCTCATCGATGTTACCCACATATATTTTAAATATTCTTCTCTCTGGTGCCCTAGTTACTCTATAAATTAACATAGCGTCTTCAGATAATAATAATTGTTTCCAAATACGTCTTGCCTTTTCTAACATAGAAGTACCATAAGGTAATCTTCTATCATCACCTAATAACCTAAAATGTGCAACTTGCCACGCATTGAATTCTATATCTCTCTGACCCCAAACAAATTTAACGGGATTAAATTTATCCGTATCCATATTCATAGAGTTTTCACCAAAACCTTCATTTTCTTTTCTTGCAATCTCAATATTTGGTAATTGTTTAACACCCATAATACCTTCTTCACTATCTATATTAAGAAATAGAAAATTATCCCCATATTTACAAGTATTTCTAGTCCACATAGGTAAAGAAGTATGAATATCTAATCTATTGAAAAATAAATCTTCTAATATTCTTCTTACTCTTTTACTTTCAGAAAAAATAGTTACCATTTTATTTTCTGAATTTAATGTAGTTGATTCTTCCATCATAATATCTAAAGCTGCAGAAATCTCTGGAAAAAATTCCATACCCTCAAAATCCGCATAGGATGCCAATCTTGTAGTTTCATAATAGACTGAGTGTTGATAAATCTCATTATCAACCTTCTGCCACATATTAGAAAGGTAGGAATCTTGTTGTTTTTTTAACTTCTCAAAGTCGTATTCCTCCTTTGATTTTGTTCTCAATAGTTCTTTATCGTTTATAGAATATCTTGATTTATTTTGTTCTCTTTTTACTTCTGGACCAAATAAATTACTTAATTGTTGGAATATTGTTTTTTTTGCCATTATACTT
>Ga0209353_10000783_pt1 | contig 18641 bp, 14 predicted proteins | sample LauGreSpBDMM15SD_2_FD_187561 | JGI IMG/M metagenome (GOLD analysis project Ga0209353, IMG submission 187561) | Freshwater lake microbial communities from Lake Michigan, USA - Sp13.BD.MM15.SD (SPAdes) (version 2) | ecosystem: Environmental > Aquatic > Freshwater > Lake | place: Lake Michigan...
AACTCCAAGTGGCGCAGCTACTTTTAGTGGTAGTGTAACAGCAACTGATAATATAACAATAACCAGTAGTGGAGGTGGGTACACCTCACAGGACTTTAAATATGGTGGAACTACCAGAGCGACTTTGTATTGGGAAAACGGCACACAAAGTTTTAATTACTACACAACTGGTACACATAAATTTGCAGGTGCGGCTACTTTTAGTGGGGCATTAAATGGAACAAGCGGTTCGTTTACTAGTAGGATTGGAACATCTTTAAGTAGTTCAGGTTCAAATTTCAATAATTCATCTCTATATGTAAATAATACTGCAAATACAAAAGGGGCAATATTTGGATACAATGACTCGGCAGATAATTTCTATTTTACCGCGCTTGAATACGGTGTGAGTTATAAGCCTTTACTGTTTAATACAAGCGCAGCTACTATTTCAAGCCTTTCAGGAACAGGCTCAAGAATGGTTGTGGCTGATGCAAATGGGTTACTAAGTGCTACAACTACCGCAATAGGTAACTTAGGTTACGTAACTCCAACAACAGGGACAGGTATAAATTTAACAAAGAATGGCACAGTAATAATTAACCCCGCAGGTACATTAGCGGCATTAACTTTAAATTTACCAAGTAGTCCCGCAGATGGCGACTTTGTTAGATATACATTAACCGAGTCAGTTAGTTCATTAAGTTATAGTGGTGGTACTATTGTTAAAGCACCTACAATAATAACAGGAAGAACAGAGATAAGCCATGCTTATAGAGCAGCAACAGCTTCTTGGTATTAACAAATAAAATATGAAATTGCCTGAATATTATAACAATGACAATGGCTCATTATATAAGGTTGCAACTGAACGTAACTGGAACGCATATCTTTTTGATGTAGTTAAACGACTAGAGCGGGGTGGGAAAAAAGACCCAATAAAACAAGAGATTGAAAAGTCAATAGGAGTCTTGCAGTTATGGCTAAGTGAATTAGAAAAATAAATAAATACATAGTTCAATATTTTTTCATTACTTTTATATTAATCAAATCAAATAAAATGAAACAATTGAAAAAAAAATACAAAGACCTTAATGTCCTAGTAAACTCTATTCAGTCCGTTATTGGAGGACAAGAAACTAAAATTCAAAAAAAACTATTTAAACTATATGAGAAAGTAAAGCCTTTCCATGAAGATTACAGTAAACAACGTGATGAATTACGTTTGGATAATGCTGCAACGGATGACAGTGGAATCCTTTTAATGGACGAAAAAGGTGATTATAAGTTCAACAAGGAAGGCGTTAAGAACCTAACAAAAGACCTTGAAGTGTTAAATGAAAAAGAATTTGACTTCACCCCAATTGAAGTTATAAACCCTCAAGGCCTTGACATGTTCACCTTTCTTGAAAATTGGACAATAGGAATTGATTTTATAAAAGAAGAAGAAGAAGAGCTATAATGGACATTCGTAAAATATCAATAGGACCCGACTACAAGGGCGGTGCTATGCACTACATAGTAGGACAAAAGGTTCTTGGAGATACCAACGAAATACATCTTATAAGGCTTGATTCAGATAAGCAATCTATTAAGATTTATATTATAAATAATAAGTCGGAGGTTGTTCTTTGGAAGGAGTTTAATTCAACTATCCCTGTGTCTATTGAGTATAACATTAACATCTAATGAAGTCCCCATTTTATTTCATAGCCAAGCCGGTTAATGGAAGGCGATATGACAATACAAAAGTAATAGGAGGCATTGACATTATTGTCAGCACCTCTGAGGAGGACCATAGGTTTTCTAACCGACTTGCAGAAGTTGTTGAGTTACCCCTAGGGTACAAAGGACCAATCATGGAGGGCGACACATTACTTGTGCACCACAACGTATTTAAGTTCTATAACGACATGCGAGGTAGGCAAAAAAGCGGTAAGTCATTCTTTAAAGATGACCTATTTTTTATTGAGACCGAACAGTTTTACATGTACAAGCAGGACTCTACGTGGAATGCTTATGATAGGTATTGTTTTGTTAAGCCAATAGAAGCAACTGAGAGTTATATTAAGAAACCATTTTCAGAAGAACCTCTAATGGGAACAATTAAGTACCCTAACGAGTACTTAATTGAACGTGGTATTAAAGAGGGGGACATGGTTTGTTTTTCTCCCGACAGCGAATATGAGTTTACAGTAGATGACGAGAAGCTATATAGGATGTATGACCATCAAATAACAATTAAATTATGAACCTAATCACATTTGACAACATTATCAAAGACCCACAATCCTATATATTTGATATACATTTAAATGACTTTGAAGACATAGAAGACGGTGAGTATACTTTTAAAAATATTCAACTAAGAGACAAGAACGATGAGTTTGCTAAGTATGTAAGCGAACTGTTTAGTGTATACAACGTAGACTTGAATTTTATTCGCAAATCTCCATTAAATCAGGAAGAGCCAAACTTTATACATACGGATGAGATGATGGGGGATATTACTTGTTTGCTTTACTTGAACGAAGAGGCTCCTGACGAAGATGGCACTACTGTGTATGATGATGATAAGAAACCATTAATCACAATGTATTCTAAATTTAATCGCATGATAGCGTTCAACTCAGACGCACCGCATTCACGTAATATTTTTGATAACTTTGGAGAAGCATTAAGTGCTCGACTGGTTCAAGTAATCTTTTTAAAATCTAAGTAATGGACGACACCAAAGAGATAAAGCTACGAATTATAAAGGCAGGATATAAGGCAGTAAATCATCTTATAAAGGTAGCCGAAGAGGACATAGTTGGTGCGGATGTTGAGGGATTAAATATTGACCTAGCAGCAGATAAAATGAAGAATGCAGCAGCAGCTAAAAAATTAGCCATATTTGATGCGTTTGAGATATTAAATAGAATTGAAGCAGAGAAAGAAAATCTTGACTTTGCTGCTAAGGGTATAAGTAAAACAGATACAAAACAAGGATTTGCAGAAAGACGGTCAAAACAATAACCTATTACGTATAGTCGATAATCACATACCGGCTGCCGTCATCTCTAATAAAAATAGGGTGAGGTCGTGGATGTATGGGTATAACGACCAATATGATGTTATTGTAATATCAAAGACTGGACAGATAGGGCAGATAATAGAGATAGAAGGACTAATCATCGCCTTACCCGCTACTCCTGAAAAGTGTCTTCAAAGGCACGCAGATAAATCCGAACAATATTGGGAACGTCAAGCCTTGCCTCGTGAGCTATCTAAAATACAATCCATATTTCAATGGAACGAGAAGCCAAAAGAATTTAAAGATAGATGGGTTGACTACATAGAACAAGAGTTTGATTGTAGGGAGCAAGGACAGTGGTTTATGAACAAGGGCGTAAAGACCTACATAACAGGCTCTCATTACATGTACTTGCAATGGTCAAGTATTGACATAGGCTACCCCGACTTCAGAGAAGCCAATCGAATCTATTGGTTGTTTTGGGAAGCATGCCGAGCAGACTCAAGGTCTTTTGGCATGATATACTTAAAGATTAGACGGTCAGGGTTCTCATTTATGTCATCATCTGAATGTGTGAACATAGGAACGCTTGCACGTGATGCACGTATAGGTATCTTGTCAAAGACAGGTGCTGATGCTAAAAAAATGTTTACCGACAAGGTAGTCCCCATAAACAGTCGTCTTCCGTTTTTCTTTAAACCCATCATGGATGGCATGGACAAGCCCAAGACGGAGTTGGCATATCGAGTCCCTGCTGCAAAGATTACCAAAAAAAATATGTATGAAACCGATGACAATGATGTCGATGGACTTGATACATCAATAGATTGGAAGAACACAGAAGACAACTCATATGATGGAGAAAAGCTACTGTTCTTGGCTCATGATGAAAGTGCAAAATGGACAAAGCCTGTAAACATAAAAGAGAATTGGCGTGTAACTAAGACGTGTTTGCGTTTGGGTAGTAAGATTATTGGCAAGTGTATGATGGGGTCAACGTCTAATGCGTTGTCAAAAGGTGGGCAGAACTACAAAGATATTTACGAGGATTCAAATGTAAGGGTACGCAACGCCAATGGTCAGACAAAAAGTGGGTTATATGCTATATTCATTCCAATGGAGTGGAATATGGAGGGGTTTATTGACAGGTATGGTCATCCCGTATTCCAAAAACCTAACACACCCATAATGGGGGTCGATGGCAACATGATAAAGAATGGAGCTATTGACTATTGGGACGCAGAGGTTGATTCTTTAAAGAATGATGCCGATGCATTAAATGAGTTTTATCGTCAGTTCCCACGCACGCAATCCCATGCCTTTAGGGACGAAAGCAAACAGGCTTTATTTAACTTAACTAAGCTGTACCAACAAATTGACTACAATGACTCAATGATTAAAGAGCATTATCTTACTCGTGGGTCATTTTCTTGGAAGGATGGTATAAAGGACACTCAGGTTATTTGGACTCCCGATACTCGTGGAAGATTCAATATAAGTTGGGCTCCTCCGAAGCATATGCAAAACAATGTGCATGTACGCAATGGCATTAAATATCCCGGCAACGAGCACTTGGGGTCCTTTGGGTGTGACTCTTATGATATATCGGCAGTAGTAGGCGGCAGGGGCTCTAATGGAGCCCTACACGGAATGACAAAGTTCCATATGGATGATGCACCCGTAAATGAGTTTTTCTTGGAGTACATCGCTCGTCCGCAAACTGCAGAGATATTTTTTGAAGAGGTATTGATGGCGATAGTTTTTTATGGGATGCCTATCTTGGTAGAGAACAACAAGCCTAGACTTTTATACCACATTAAAAACAGGGGATATAGGGGATACTCAATAAATAGACCTGACAAGCAACTAGGGAAGCTGACAAGCACCGAAAGGGAACTAGGAGGTATTCCTAACTCATCTGAGGACATTAAGCAAGCACACGCATCCGCAATTGAGTCTTATATAGAAAAGTTTGTTGGGTTTGATTTAGAAGCTAAATATAGAGACCCTGAGGAAATGGGTACAATGCCGTTTACAAGGACGCTTGAGGACTGGGCTAGATTTGACATAAATGATAGAACAAAATTTGATGCATCTATTAGCTCAGGATTATGTATTATGGCTAATCAGAAGCACTTATATATACCTGAGAAAAAAGAATCAAAATTAATCATTAACTTCGCTAAGTATAAAAACGAAGGAACAACAAGTCAATTGATTAGATGAAAAATGTAACAGTACAAATAAATGCCAATTCATTTCCTAATCAGATGGTATCTGATGCGGAGAAGGCAACAAAAGAATTTGGGTTGCAAGTTGGTCAAGCCATTCAATACGAATGGTTTAGAAAGGACGGTAACTCTTGCAGATATTACAGTCAATGGAGGGATTTTCGTAGATTAAGATTATACGCACGTGGAGAACAATCAATTGCAAAATATAAAAACGAATTAGCTATTGATGGAGATTTATCTTATTTAAATTTAGACTGGACACCGGTTCCTATACTTCCAAAATTTATTGATATTGTTGTCAATGGGATGTCTGATAGATTGTTTAAAGTAAAAGCATATGCACAAGATGCAATGTCTCAAGCTAAAAGAAGCAAGTATCAAGACATGCTTGAAACGCAAATGGCAGGGAAACCTGTCCTTGCTAAGATTCAAGAGATGACAGGCGTTAATCCATTCTTAATGGACCCTGAACAGCTACCCGATACTGACGAAGAACTGTCATTATATATGCAGCTTAACTTCAAGCCTGCTATTGAAATCGCAGAAGAAGAAGCAATCAATACAATATTTGACAGCAACCACTATGACGACATTCGTAAAAGAATAGACTATGACGCTACAGTTATAGGCATTGGCGTTGCAAAGCATGAGTTTTTACAGGGAACAGGAGTTAAACTTTCATATGTTGACCCTGCTAATATTGTTTATAGCTACACAGAAGACCCATATTTTAGAGACTGTTTTTATTGGGGAGAGATTAAAACATTGGCATTAACTGAGTTAATGAAGATTGACCAGTCTTTAACTAAAGAAGACTTACAAGAAATTACACAATATAGCCAAGCTTGGTATGACTATTATAACGTAGCACAGTTTTATGAGAATAGTATGTTCCACCGAGATACTTGTACTTTAATGTATTTCAATTATAAGTCAACTAAAAAAGTTATTTATAAAAAGAAAATACTTGAAGGAGGTGGGTCAAGGGTTATTGAGAAGGATGAAAGCTTTAATCCTCCGGTTGAAATGATGGAGGAGGGTAACTTTGAGAAGATTGAAAAAACCATTGATGTTTGGTATGAAGGTATCATGGTAATGGGTACCAATATTTTGCTGCAATGGAAGTTATCTGAAAACATGGTTCGCCCTAAGTCGGCATCTCAGTACGCACTACCAAACTATGTAGCAGCAGCCCCTCGTATGTATAAAGGGGTCATTGAATCATTGTGCCGCAGGATGATACCATTCGCTGACTTAATTCAAATAACCCATTTAAAACTACAACAAGTCATTGCTCGTGTTGTTCCTGATGGTGTTTTTATTGATGCCGATGGGTTAAATGAAATTGATTTAGGAACCGGTAATGCATATAATCCTGAGGATGCTTTAAGACTATACTTCCAAACAGGTAGTGTAATTGGTAGAAGCTATACCCAAGATGGAGATTTTAATAACGCAAGAGTACCTATTACTCAGTTAAGTTCTAACTCAGGTTCTGCTAAGACGCAGATGTTGATTACAAACATGAACCACTACATTGACATGATTAGGTCTGTAACAGGTCTTAATGAAGCAAGAGATGGTTCTAATCCTGACCCTAATTCGTTGGTAGGACTACAAAAACTAGCTGCATTAAACTCAAATACGGCTACAAGGCATATACTTGACAGTTCTTTGTATATATATCGTTCATTAGCAGAGGCTCTTACTTATAGGATTGGTGATATTTTAGAATTTGCCGACTTTAAAGACCAGTTTGCTAACCAAATAGGGAAGTACAACGTGTCTATCCTTAATGAGATTAAAGACCTTTATATTTATGACTTTGGTATATTCATTGAGGTATCTCCTGATGAAGAGCAAAAAGCGCAACTTGAATCTAACATTCAAATGGCATTATCTAAGGGCGACATTAATCTTGAGGATGCAATTGACATACGTGAGATTCGCAATCTTAAATTGGCTAATCAGTTATTGAAACTTAAAAGAGTTAAAACTCAAGAACGTGACGAAAAAATGGCTATGCAAAAACAAGCCATGATTTCTCAGCAACAATTGAAGTCTCAAGAGTTAGCAGGGCAAGTTGCAATGCAGACAATTGATATGGAAACCAATTCCAAAATTAAGATTAAACAAGCTGAGGTTGCATTTGATATGCAGAAAATGGAAAAAGAAGCTGAAATGAAATCTCAATTGATGCGTGAAGAGTTTGATTACAATATACAACTTCATGACATGGAGATTGGTAAAATTACAAATAGAGACCAAATGAAAGAGGATGCAAAAGCAAAGAGGATTAGCCAACAAAATACGGAGCAATCTAAGTTGATTAATCAAAGGAAAAATAATCTTCCTCCAATGAGTTTTGAATCAAATGAAGATAGCTTAGATGGATTTGATTTAGCTGAATTTGAGCCTCGATAAAAATGTAAAGTTTTTTGTATAAGTTTGTATAAATAAAATCAAATCAAATGGAATTAAAAGTTAGAGCACTAGACATGATTGAACCTAAAAGTGTTCAAGAAGTTGAAGAACAATTGCTTGATAGACATGAAGAAATGTTAAATCAAGAAAATAATATAGAACCGGAAATAGAAATTGCTGAACCGGAACCTATAATAAATCAACTTGATTTAAAAGATGAAGACGTGCTTTCATATATTGGAAAAAGATATAATAAGCATATAAACTCTTTAGATGACTTAGTTGCTGAGCGTAAAGATGCTGAGCCACTACCTGAAGAAGTAGCTGCTTACATGAAATATAAGAAAGATACAGGACGTGGGTTTGAAGACTTTATTAAGTTAAAGAAAGACTTCGATAAGATGGACCCTGACCAACTTCTTAAAGAGTACTTATCCTCTACACAGGATAGTCTTGATAGTGATGATATTGAGACGTTAATGGACGACTACAGGTACGATGAAGACCTTGATGATGAGTCAACCATTAAAAAAGCAAAAATCGAAAAAAAGAAAGTTCTTGCTGAGGCTAAAAAATATTTCAACTCACAAAAGGAACAATATAAGATGCCCCTTGAGTCAAGTACGGCATTTGTTCCTAATGAAGAAAGAGAAATATATGAAAGCTATAAGCAATATACCCAACAGGCGAAGACTATAGAAGAGGAGAACAACCGTAAACGTCAATGGTTTGACCAAAAGACGAACGATGTTTTTGACGGAGAATTCAAAGGTTTTGAGTTTAATGTTAATGACAAGAAGTTCACGTTTGCTCCGGGAGATGCCAGTGAGTTGAAAAGAAACCAAGCAACCCCTCAGAACTTTATTAACAAGTTCTTGGATGACCAAGGTTTAATATCAGACGCAAAAGGCTATCACAGGTCATTAGCCATAGCAATGAATCCTGAAAGATTTGCTAAGTTCTTTTATGAACAAGGGATGTCAGATGCAACAGACGATGTTACTCGTAAAATCAAGAACATCAATATGTCCGAGCATAGGATACCTGAGGTTGCTAAAATGAATGATGGATTTCAGGTTAAGGCTGTAAACCCTGATTCAGGTAGAAACCTGAAAATACGCAGTATTAAAAAAATGTAAACAATTAAAACTTAAAAAAAATGGCAAGTGCACTTTTAAGTAACCCTACCTACGCCCTGCAGCCTTCTGCAGAACAAGTAGCGTTACAGACAAACTACATTACCGACTTCAACTTCTTGAATCAATATCTTCCGGATACTTATGAAAAAGAATTTGAGCGTTACGGTAACAGAACAATCGCATCTTTCTTACGTATGGTAGGAGCAGAGATGCCGTCTAATTCTGACCAAATCAAATGGGCAGAACAAGGACGTTTACACATTAAATACACAAACTGTACTTCAGCAGCAGCAGCAGCAGCCTCAACGGCTACCTTTACTGTAGCTGATAGTGGTGTTACTTACATCGCTATCCGTGTTGGACAAACTTTGATGATTCAAAACAACTCATCAGGTGTTTTCAACAAAGCTATCGTAACGGCGGTTCCTTCAGCAACTACTTTCACAGTAGCTTACTATGAGACTGCCGGTCAAGCATTCGCAGTTTCTACTCAATGTACTGTATTCATTTACGGTTCTGAGTTTAAAAAAGGAACTAACGGAATGGTTGGTTCATTGGAGTCTGAGGATGACATCTATTCTAACAACCCTATTATCATCAAAGATAAATATGCGGTTAATGGTTCAGATATGGCTCAAATCGGTTGGGTTGAAGTGACCACTGAGAACGGTGCTACAGGTTACTTGTGGTACTTGAAATCAGAACACGAAACTCGTTTGCGTTTTGAAGATTACTTAGAGACCGCTATGATTGAAGCAGTTCCTGCCGCAACATCTTCAGGTGCTGCAACTGCAGGTTACATTGGTTCTCAAGGTATTTTCTACGTTGTAAACAATCGTGGTAATGTTTGGGGGGGTGGTACACCAACAACTTTATCTGATTGGGATTCTATCGTTTCTCGCTTAGATAAGCAAGGTGCTATCGAAGAAAACGTAATATTCGTAAATCGTGGATTAAGTTTTGACATTGACAATATGTTGGCTACATTGAACGGCTACACTTCAGGTGGCGTTGCTCAATCAGCTTCATTCGGTCTTTTTGACAACGATGTTGACATGGCGTTAAACTTAGGTTTCACAGGATTCCGTAGAGGTTATGACTTCTACAAATCTGATTGGAAATACTTGAATGACCCAACAATGCGTGGTGGTTTAAATGCTACTGCTGCAACCGCAACCGGTACTATTACAGGCTTGATGGTTCCTGCAGGTTCTACTTCAGTTTATGACCAAATAATGGGCAAAAACGCTAAACGTCCGTTCTTACACGTTCGTTATCGTGCTTCTGAAGCTGAAGACCGTAGGTACAAAACTTGGATTACAGGTTCTGCCGGTGGTGCCGCTACAAGCGACTTGGATGCAATGGAGGTTAACTTCCTTTCTGAGCGTTGCGTATGTACTTTAGGTGCGAACAACTTCGTGCTTTTCCGTTATGGGTAATCAATAATTGTAATTAACAGGGAGGGTGTCTTTGAAGACACTCTCCTTTTTTTAAATTAAATTAAATTAAATTAAATATAAAATGGCAACTCGTCCAACATCTGTAGATAAGGTCTACAAGTTAAAAATAGGTAATCCGCTTTCTTATACGTTAGCATCAAGGAATCACCCTCGTTTCCCACTAATGTGGTTTGACGAAAAGAACAATGTAAACCGTGCATTAAGATATGCATCTAACCAAAAGTCCCCGTTTGAGGACGAACAAGATGGAAACTTTATTATTGAACCCATCATCTTTGAAGATGGATTTTTAAGGGTAATAAAAACCAATCCTGTGTTGCAACAGTTTTTACACTATCATCCACTAAATGGAATCATTTTTACAGAGGTAGATAAAGAAAAAGATGCTGCCGAAGAGGTAGTAGATTTAGACCTAGAGATTGATGCATTAGTTGAAGCACGTCAGCTTTCATTAGACCAAATTGAAACTCTTACAAGAGTAATGTTTGGCAAAGACCCGTCTCTTACGTCTACTGCTGAGCTAAAGCGTGATATATTAGTGTTTGCTAAAAAAGACCCCAAGGAATTCTTGAATATACTGAATGACCCGGAATTAAAATTCCAAGCTAAGATTCGTACATTCTTTGAGAACAAGTTATTGATATTAAGGAATGGTGAAAAAGAAGTGTGGTTTAATACCGCTACTAATAAAAAGAAAATGCTATCCGTTCCATTTGGAGAAGACCCATATGAAATGGTTGCTCACTTCTTACGGAGCGATGAAGGTATAGACTCTTTAAAAATGTTAGACGCAGTTTTAGGGTAGTAAATACTAATTATTTATTGATATTTGAGAAGAGGGGCATTTATTGTACCCTCTTTTTTTTTATGTATATTTGAAAAAAAAGACACAATGATAAACTCAGTAAGAAATGCAGTTTTATCTATAGTAAATAAAAACAACTATGGATATATTTCTCCTTCTGATTTTAATCTGTTTGCTCAAAACTCGCAGATGGAAATCTATGAAGAGTACTTTAGTAGTTATAACAAGGTTATAAATGCCGAAAATAACCGTGCTTCAGGAGTAGATTATGCCGACATTGAACAGCCAATAGCAGAAACATTGGAGTATTTTTTAAGAACAGATTATCTATCAAAAATATCAGCTAATAAATTTTCAATGCCTAGCCCCACAACTACAGGGTATCAAGCCTATATGTTGTTAGACATTAAATGTAAGCCCGTTGTTCTTAAGGTTGGAACAAATACATCAATAGTGTCTATGCAGTTAATTGACAGTACAGGTGGATTTAATACATCAGGAATTTCAGCAGGAGATATAGTATCAAATTCAACTACGGGCTCGGTATCAACGGTGGTATCTGTACTAAGTAATACTGCTATATTGTTAGATTCAAGTATATTTACAACAGTAGGGGATGCTTATTCTATTATTTATTCATCTACTGTTGTTCAAGCCGAAAAGGTAATCAACAATAAACTTTCTTTGTTGGTTAATTCTAATTTGACTAATCCGACTAAAGAGTTTCCTATTTACGCACTACAAGGCTCAGAATTAACTTTTTATCCTTCAACGATAAGTAACAAGGGTCAAGTGCAAGCAACCTATTTCAGGTACCCTAAGCCACCAAAGTGGACGTATGTTACATTGATTAATGGGGACCCTGTATTTGACCAATCACAGCCCGATTACCAAGACTTTGAACTTCCCACTGAAGATGAATATAAATTAGTAACCAAGATACTTGAGTATGCAGGCATGTCTATTCGTGAGATTGAAGTTTCTCAATTTGGTACGGCACAACAACAACACGAACAGCCTACATTCAGTATGCAACAATAAAATTTTTAAGATATGGCATATATATCACAGTATGAATATTATGAAAATGGAGGTGTGGTTCCCGAAGATAAAAATTGGGGGTCGTATCAGTTTATAAGTCTTGAGGACATTGTAAACAACTTCCTATTAATGTATTCAGGGAACCATTCATTAGTAAACAATGAAGAGCGTTACAAGGTTTTGTTCCATGCAAAACGTGCTATTCAAGAGTTGAATTACGATGCTTTTAAGGAAATTAAGGTATTAGAATTAACAGTCCCGGATAACCTAAGATTTGTTTTCCCATCTGATTATGTCAATTGGGTTCGTATCTCTTTGTATAAAGATGGTTGGTTAAGACCATTGTCTGAGAATATCCAAACACTTTCATCTAAGGCTTACCTTCAAGACAATACAGGCAGGATTTTGTTTGACCAAAATGGCAACGCATTAAGCCCTCAGTATTCTGAGATTGACTATGACCGGTTAAGCAAAATTAAAAAAAGCATTTATTTAAATCAAGGGAATCAATTTAATGGTGAACTAGGTTGGAACTACGATGGGATGTGGTATTTTGAAGGGAACATTGGAACCGCTTATGGACTAAATACAGAGACAGCAAACTTCAACCCAACCTTTAATATTGACAGGAAGTCAGGGGTTATTAATTTTGATTCGTCTATGTCGGGGTTGTCTTGTATTCTTGAGTACATATCAGACGGAATGGAGCAAGGAGATAATTCTTTAATTACAGTAAATAAATTATTTGAAGCATATATTTACGCAGCTATTGAGTATGAGATACTAAGTTCTAAACTTGGTGTTCAAGAATATATCATCGCTCGTTCTCGTAAGAAAAGAAAATCTTTACTAAGCAACGCTAAGATAAGAATCAGTAACATTCATCCCGGTAGACTTTTAATGAACTTAAGAGGCATGGACAAGCAAATAAAATAAAATGGCAAATATTTCAAGAAACTTTATAGCGGGTAGGATGAATAAAATCGTTGACCAACGATTGCTTCCTGAGGGGGAATATGTAGACGCTATGAACATTAGAATGGGTTCAACAGAGAACTCAGAGGTTGGAGTTATTGAAAATACAAAAGGAAATATTCCCCTTACTTCTTTGACATATATTGACGGAACGCCATTAAGCTCATTGGCAAGATGTATTGGGGCAATTGAGGACAGTGCTAATGAAACTATTTATTGGTTTGTACATGATTCTAATTTTGATAGTTATATATCCGTAACAGGTAAACTTGACTTAATAGTTTCTTTCAATGTTTTTTCAAACATATTAACATATCACGTTATTAGCACCAACGATGGAGGGAATATTAATACAGTTTTAAATTTTAATGAGAACTATCTTATTACAGGAGTAGACGTATTAAATGATTTATTATTTTTTACCGATGATTATAACGCTCCAAGATTTATAAATACAAATAGAAACTATCCTAACCCAATTTCAAATATAGACCAAATTACCCCTGAGTCTTTGCTTGTTATTAAGAAACCACCTATTGAGTCTCCTACTGTTGAGCCATTTATAACAAATGGTCAGGAGAATTATTTAGATACACGGTTTATTTGTTTTGCTTACAGGTATAGATATATAGATGGAGAATACAGCGCAACCTCACAATGGTCGCAACCTGCTTTTATTCCCAATCCATTTAAGTTTAGTATTGAAAGTTTTCTAAACGAGGGGATGACAAATTTTTGCAACACGGCAAAAATAATATACAACTCAGGAGATTCTCTTGTTGTTGGTGTTGACCTGTTATTTAAACAATCTGATGGGAACATTATAAAGGTTATTGAAAAGCTTGATAAATCTAATTTAGGACTTGCAAACAACACTGACTATACATATATATTTACAAATAGTAAAATATTTACTATTCTTCCTGAATATGAAATACTTAGGTTATATGACAATGTCCCTCGTTATGCCAAAGCGCAAACGATTATGGGGAATAGGTTAATGTATGGGAATTATGTTGAAGGCTACGACTTAGTAGACAACGATGGTGTACCTGTAAAATTTGAATACACTACATCCTTGGCATCCACAGCCATTGGTAGTGAAGGTATCCCTCACTCAACAACATCAGGGGACTATAGTATCGATGGGGCTATTAATATACCTAGTGCTACGGTTGTAATAGACCTGTCAGGTAAGCAATTGATTTCAGGGTCTGCAATAAATGTAGAAATAGTAATTTCTCACTCTCAATTTACAGGAGAGACTCCATTCCCTATTGAAACCACTCAAGATGTAAGATTAAATTTTGCATTTTTTTTAGCAACTAATTATAGTTCTGTATATCAATTAGCAACAAGCGTTGAGTTTCAGAATGCTATTGGCACTGCTGCTAATATACAGCCGGTTGAAAATGCTTGTAATGGTATTACTTTTACTGACTCATTTAATTGTGGGGTACCTAATAATTTAGACACATATACAAAAGTAGGCAGTGGTATTAGTGCCATTGGTGAGCCTGTATCAATTATAACAAGTCCGGGAAGTAGTTCAATTGGATTGCAGTTCCCTGCTATGAGATATGTTAACAATGTTATGGCTCCAAGTCAAACATTTTATGAATACTATCAAATAACATTAGCAGATGCTACATTCCAAAAGATAGCAAACACACAGAGCCTCCATAGCAATAGAGACTATGAGATTGGTATTGTGTATATGGATGGATACAATAGGTCAACCACAGCCTTGGTAAGCCCAAATAACACCGTGCACGTTCCGTGTGGGTTGTCTGCTTTTAAAAATTCTTTACAGGTAATAATTCCACCAACACAACACCCTCCTGATTGGGCAACAAGATATAAGTTCGTAATTAAATCTGATTCAGAAAATTACGAAACAATTTATTGCAATATATTCTTCCAAGACCAAATTACAAATAATGCATATTTTCTTCTTGAAGGAGAAAATGGTAGAAAAATTGAAGTTGGAGACAGATTAATTGTTAAAACAGATTCATCAGGGCCTACAACTAATTGTGCATATGCAACTGTTCTTGAGAAATCTTCTCAGCAGGCAAATTTTATTGAAATACCAAGTGAGTTAAACCCCGCAGAATTTATACCAATTCCCGCAGGCGTTTACATGAAGATTAATCCTAATAGTTTTAATATCGTTCAGGACGAGTTATCAATTATTGCTCCGGGTAAGGTTAATGCGACATCTCCGGGAGGAACAAATGTTGCTCCTATTTTATATTACCCAATGAATCGCTATGACACGGCTACATCAGCTTGGATTGACTATAGTGTTCCTGCAGGTAGTACAATAGTTATGACAATTCAACAATCATTGTTGGGAGTTGGAGACGCTTGTCCTGAAAGAAGGAATTCTTTAGAGAAAACATTTATCGTAGCAAACAATTATGCTAATATGTATGATTGGTTTGTTGGAGACAATATTGAGCAATTTTTAAATGATGGGTCAAGATATGCAGGTTCGGGTAGCTGTGTTCCTACCAATGAATTTATACCTAGTATAACAAATACTGCAGGGGATATATTAACTAATTATTGTATAAATTATTATAAATTTTATAGAGACCTTGCAACACAGCAACTACAATTGATGGTAACAGGAGCGTTCCCTTGTAATGGGGTCGGTAATCCAAGTTTGCGTGCATCTAACGTAGAGGTTAGCTTTACAGTATCTCGCTCTGCTAGGACTGTTATATTTGAGACTCAGCCAATCAGCTCATTACCTGATATATTTTTTGAAAATGAAATGTCGTTCCCTATTGAAAATCGAAATCATATGGGGAATATACAAGACCAAAATACTATTTTAAATATCCCTGCAATTATCGACACGATGTTTTTTAATTGCTTTGCATTTGGAAATGGGGCAGAGAGTTATAAGATTCGTGATTCAATTAATGGAAACGCATTTAATTTTGGCAACAGGGTAACAAGCGTGTCTGCTCAAGACTATAAAGAATCTGATAGATTTTCTGATATTACCTATAGTGGTATTTATAATGCAGAGTCAAATGTAAACAAGCTAAATGAATTTAATTTAGGACTACTAAACTATAAACATTTAGAAACCTCATTTGGTGGTATATATTTAATTGATAGCCGCCAAACAGATATTCTTGTATTGCAAGAAGATAAAATATCATATGTATTAGCTGACAAAAATTTATTATCAGACTCTGCCGGTGGAGGTGCAGTAACCTCGGTGCCTCAGGTATTGGGAACTCAAATTGCCCGGACTGAGAAGTATGGCATTAGCTTCAATCCTGAGAGTTATGTTCAATGGGGATATGATAGATTTTTTACCGACGTGAAGCGTGGCGCAGTTATTCAGTTACGTGGCAACTCATATTCTAATGAAGAACTAAAAGTAGTTTCTGAAATGAACATGAGGACTTGGTTTAGGGATGACTTCAACAATACATTTAATACACAGAAAATAGGTGGCTTTGACCCCTATATGAACGAATATGTATTATCAAGCAACGATAGGGAGCTCCCTTACAATCAAAATTGCATATCGTGTGGTATTTCTCAAGTTTTCACCTTAAGTACATTGGCAGAGGAAACTAAAACAATAACTTATTGTGTTGACGTTGGTGCTACTATTGGATTGTCTGACGTTGAATATAGTTTAAATACAATTATTGAAGGGTCTGAGTTTGAAATAATAATTGACTACGATGGAACAATTGATACTACGGGATACGTTAGTTCCGCAGGAGTCTTGACATTTAATAAAAATAATGTATCTGTAGAAACTGTACAGATAACTATTAACTACAGGGGGGACATGGTATTGAACGTGACCGGTAATTGTCCTCAAGCGGATTCATTAACTGTTTTTCAAATAGTTCTTACAAATGACTATGATTCAGGTAGTACCATTCATACCCAATATAGGTATGTAGATGGAACATTTACATCTCCTTTACAATCAAGCCTTGTAATCTTTGCAGCAGGAGCAAGCAATCCGCTTGTATCAAGATATAATGCAACTACAAACTATGTAGGAACAGGTGGGTTTCCTCCTGCAGGTAGCACAATGACATTGATTTCAAATCAATTTGCTACTGATACATTTATATTTAATCCTGCTACAGATAGCTTTAAATACCTTGTTTCAGGTACCTTATATCAAAACAATACTACCGATATAAATACATTGCTAGGATTAGCTGCAACAGCAACTCCAAATCAAGGCGCAGGGACTAATAACTTTGCAGACTTTACCGTGCCTGCATTAAATGCATATTTATATTTGATATGGGACTTTAGAGCAGCAACGCCAACCAACTTATGCTACTCAGATTTAAATATTACTGATGCTTGTTGTGGATGTGGTCCATTAAGCCCTGAGTCATACAATTGTGTATCAGGCGTATGTGTTGACCCGGGAGATGGAAGTGGAGTGTATAGCTCTTTAGGTGACTGCGAGTCGTCTTGTAGTGCAATCGTATCATACAATTGTATATCAGGAACTTGTATTGACCCCGGAGATGGAAGCGGAATATACAGCACCTTGGCTTCTTGTCAAAACAACTGCGTTCCTATACAATACATAATAGACAATTCAGCTTCAGAGACTGCATTAGATGCATGCAATGGTTCTGTGCCAACAAGTTTAGTTTGGACTTCACCGGGCAACACAGGACCTGTTATCGGAATGATTTTTTATGATTATATTAATCTAACAACACCGTTTATAGGCTCAACAGGATGGAGAAAATTAACATTAAATGGTGTAAATTACGCAGCAGAAGTAAATTCTGTGGGAGAACTTACAAATTTTTCACTTTGTTAATAAAATAAAAATGGCAACAAGTGCATCATATTATTTAAACGCACCTTCACTTGGGTCCGCTAGTGCTATCTTTACAGATGAGGCATTAAGTATCTGTGCCCCCAATGGATTTTATTCAAATGGCAGCATAGTTAGAGAACAATTAGAGTGCATACTTTTGCCTCAGCAAACTTGTCCATCTTGTGCTACTCCTTGTAACTTAGAAATAACAACAACTGGGGGACAGGGTATTTATTTACTTGACATAAATACTAAGACCACAAGCTTGGACGTTGGTGCTGTTATAGTTCGGTTCAATCCCAACAGTATACCTGATGGCATTAGAGCAACGCTTGGGACTAGCACCTATAATAAGCTAACGTCTTCTGTAGACGGGCTACATCAAAGTTCAAATGTAAACAGCTTTACTTATGTTGGCGACATAGCTTCTGATTGTGAAATATCGGGAACGACATATCCTAGCCTATCAGAGTTCCTTTACGATGGGACATCTTTTAATCCAACAGGTAATACTCAAAGCATTACAGTAGATTCAGGAGACGTATCCTTAGGAGCTTCTGCTCCGGGTAGTTGCTTGATGGTTATACCGAAACTAATACCATCTCCATCAATTATTAATTTTGAGATAGTAGGACCTTGTACGGTAAGTGATTGGGTAATATCAATTGCTTGCCCGGAATTGCTTACGGGATTTAATTCAAGTGTAATGTCAGAATCATCAGAGGCTGTAT
>Ga0209353_10000785_pt1 | contig 18623 bp, 13 predicted proteins | sample LauGreSpBDMM15SD_2_FD_187561 | JGI IMG/M metagenome (GOLD analysis project Ga0209353, IMG submission 187561) | Freshwater lake microbial communities from Lake Michigan, USA - Sp13.BD.MM15.SD (SPAdes) (version 2) | ecosystem: Environmental > Aquatic > Freshwater > Lake | place: Lake Michigan...
AGTGGTTCCAACAAAGTTGGAATAAGCACCAGTTGCTGGTGCCGCACCTTGATGACTACCACCCGGAGCACTAATGTTATAACGAACTGCATCACCTGTTTTTAGGTTGTGTGCTGTGGCAAAGTTAATACGGTTATCTGCTGTAATAACACGAGATGCACTTGAACCGTCAATGATCAGTGTTCTGCGAATAAGCTGATTGCTTAACTTAATGTTATCACCACCTCTATAGCTGACTAGGAATCTAGTACTGTAGTTTTGCAGTGTTGGAGCTCGCATCCAAGCTAGGTTATCGAGTCCAGTTGTTAGTGCCACCGGAACAAAGTTAACGTTAGCATTAACTAAACTCATCCAATACATACCGTTATAGATAACCATGTCACCGTAGATATATGTATCTGCTGCATTCCATTCGCCTTTGAAGAACGTACCAACTAATGTTGGGTTCGATACTTTAAATTGGTGAACAGTGCCTGAACCTACTCCGGACATGTCAACTAGGTCAGAGTTGGTATATGAACCAACCCAGCTGTTATGCAAGGAGAATTGGTTGGCTGATTGGCCGGTTTGTGCACCGCCACGAGGGCCTGTGTTTACGGAGTTGTTAACAAAGTATTGACGCCCGTCAACTAGACCGTTAATTACACGACCGCCGGCCCATACGCGATATGTTACGCGGTCACCAGTAATTAGACCGTGTGCAGTAGAAATAATTCTATCCGAAGCTGCTGAAACAACAGTGTTTAAAGAACCGTTGACAACAACGTCACGTGCAACAATTGTTGCTAGACCTTGTGCTAGACTTTCTCCATATACCAATGAACTAGTAAATGTATGAGCACCAGTACTGCCTAATGTGGCATATCTACGAATTGGAATATTTGCCAATGCGTTAGCTTTGGTAGTAGCTAACTGGAAGGAATCAATACCAGTTCTAATAGTATAGTATGCGGCGTTGTTTGTAAGAGCATTGTATCCGCTAGGTGGAACATCAGCAGCAAGGCCTTCACCGATTGCATATACCAATGCACCTTTGCTGTATGTTACTTTGCCACCAGTGATATAACCATGATTAGGAATTATAAATTCGCCAGTTAACATGTTTAGATAATCAGCGGGTTCAAATTTAAACTCTCTTACAGGAACTGTAGTATTTGTTGCTAGATTAAAGGTAGTAGCTGTAGTAGATACAACTTGATACCCGCCGTCCAGTGTGCCTGTTGAAGAAACGTCCTCTAGTGTGTGATTACCTACTGTGCTAGATGCTAGGCCCTGTAACGGAATCGAACTGTAGTAGTGAACAAATGTCCATGCTGTACCTGCTGCTGTAATATCCAATGGATATTGTGCATATGCTAGTGCAGGTGTAAATGCCAAGGCAAATTCGTTGTTGTTATACACCAACGCATAGTAAACTGAGGCACCAACTAATGAAATTGCCACACCACCGAAGGCAGCAATTGTACCAGCTGCGGTGCTAGAAATTGCAACTGTATCACCGGTTCTTAGATTATGATTAACTAACGTAAAGAAATCGTTGGTTGCATCAGCTGCACCAGTCGAGAATGTACGTTGTGCGCCCTGTGTGGTATCAAACAACTGGAAGCTACCGTATAATTTTTCAACTGCGGTTGCTTCTTGTATGTCACCGGCTGTAGTTCCTCTAAAACCTCTAATCACTGTTAGTGTTTGACTGACAATGTTGCTAATATAAATGTACTCGTTGCCAACTTTAATAGTATCGCCGATATTTAGACCAACTGCTGCGGTAATGGTCAATGAAGTAGCAGTTGATGTAGCAGCCGATAGTAATCCACTAACGGACCATGCAATATCGTTTACTACGTTTCTAACAATATAACTCTTGTTATTGACTAAACCTGGGAAACCAACAGTACCAGAGCCAATATCAACACCGCCTCTATTTTCGTAACGTACCACAGCATTTTCGGTGAAAAGCTGATTTTGGGTAGCTACAACGATTCTGTTGGCATATTGATTTTGCACAAATGGGCTTGAGAATGCAACTTCGCCTGCGGCTGCACCCGGAACAATACCAGTGATTTGCACAGTTGGGTTACCGGACGGTAAAACTGATGTGCTGTATGCCTGTAATTTGAAAGTGTTGTTATCAATTGGCACCATATAATACTGTGCGTTCAATGTCAGACCCTGAATCAACTGAGCTGCCGATTGTTGCGATAGGTATGTTCTAACACGTGGCCAGTTTTGGCCAGTTGCATCTGTAATTTTGTCAAACAATGGACCTGGATAGTCTGGAGTTTGTGGATACACGCCCTGACCAGTATACGCAGTTGTTAGGCCAGTAATAACCGTTCCGCCAACACGTCTGTTTGTGGCAAATCCGCCATGATTTTCTAAGTAGAAACTGTTTGAATATAGATTCTCATCGATGGCTGTAACAAAGAATCTACCACCACCTGCAGTAGTTGTACCTGCCGAACCTGCAGTAGTAGCACCAGTAAAGTCTAATAAAGGACCAGTTGGCGTAATACTTAGAGAGAATTCAGTGGTTGAGTTTTGATTAAACACATTACGGATATAATACTTCTGGTATGAAGTAAATGTATCTGGAGTGTTAACCACTGGAGTTGGCAGTGTTGAACCCGAACCTGCTCTTAGGATGATTGCTTGACCTTCACGCACCCAGGCTGGGACGTTTTGGAATAAGCAAATAACTCTGTCACGTGCTTGACCAGTTGCTCCAACTGTCTGAGATGTAAAGGTAGCAACGGTCATACCTGGGTGTAGTGAAAACAATCCGCCTGCTAGGGTTGTAACTGCACTAAAGTTAATCTTCAAGTTAGCTATCGCAGGACTGTATGGACCAGAACCTGTTGCAGTTTCGTTGGTATACAATTCAATTTCGTCTGCATTGATTCTGCTTACGAAATAGATAGCATTGGCAACTGGAGGGTTTGTACCGCCAGACCACGCTTGACCGTTAAAGCCAAATACCACTGGCTCACCTGTTACTAATCCGTGATTTTTAATGTAGATTCTGTCACTACCGGTTGGCACATCTTGTAATCCAAAGAACTTAGTAGTCTTGGCCTTCCAGTCATGGTATGCAACACGAGTTGCATTGACTGCAGGGTCGTTATGTAACTGTGCTCTGATACCAATAGTGGTAATATAATCCCAACGATTAAACGTTGTTGACCCGTTGCCGCCAGAGTTTACAATACTATAGGTTTGTGTACTGCCGGCGTTAACGTTAATACCGCTGGTGTCAGTTGGGCCAGTCATTACAAAGCTAGTACCAGTTGGTGAATAGCTTGTAGAAGAAACAATGTACACACCGTTTAAGCTACTAACATCTGATCCACTGATTGTAATTTGTTGCTTGGGCCAAATGTTCAAACTAATATTTGTATTGTTACCGCTTAATGATACTGTATAGTCTGGACTTCCACTGGTGCTGGCAATGCTTGAAATACCAGTGATAAAATCAACACCGCGCTTGTAGAACACAAATGTATGTGTTCCAGAGCCAATACCGTTAAACTGCATTGGGTTAGTTGTAGCATATGCATCTTTTGGACTTGAGAACAACTTAAATGTATCAGTGGTAATGTTACCAACATACAAGAATCTACCATTTGTTGTACTATATGATGGCAAAGGACCTGCACCGAATGCAAAGTTAGCACTTACGTTGGCGTTGACCTGCGGAGCAGATCCGCCGGAACTTGTACCTACGTATGCAATTCTGTCACCTAACGCTAGTCCGTGTGCTGGTACAGTAATAACGTGTGTGGAAATGTTAATACCGGCTTGTGTAATTTCACGTCTAACAGTACCTACGTGGAACGGTTCGCTTGGTAGGAAATAACCAGTACTGTAATTAGTACCTGTCATTGTTACACCTGAGCCAACAGTACTAGTTTTACTTAATGTGTAAACACCAGCACCACCAAATGTACCGGATGTAAAACCAGTAATAATTGTACCTTCAGTTACGCCTGCACCTCTAACTAGCATACCAACCGATACAACACCGGATGTCATTGCAGAAATTGTCAAGTTAGTTGTAGCAATAGTGGCTGTAAACACAGCACCTGTGCCGGCCAATGTTTGACGATCGTCAACTTCACCGCTGGAGTTACTAATAGTAACTGGATTAAAGTTTAAGAAAGTATTTGATAAAGTGTTTACAAGATAAAATTGACTGTTATTAGCAAAACCGTGTTGTTGTTCAGTTCTTACAGTTAACTGTGCAGGAGCTCCTGCATTGGTTGTAATAGGACCGTCGGTGTTTGCCGCAGTGTTATCTAATAATACCTGAGCACCAACATAAAAACGTCCACCGGTGATAGTGGTGTATGGACTTAACAGATTAACTGGAGTTGTTGTGTTACCACCTTGAACGGCTTTGGCTTCATAGCTAAATGCTGTATCAGTTGTACGTTTAACAATAAATGTGCCTTCTGCCGATGCACTATCAACTCCGCGAACATCAATCGGAGTACCTGTTACAAATCCGTGTGATGTGGAAGTGGTCACTGTAACAATCTTAGTACCAACTGTGGTAATAGATACAATACCAGTTAATGGGGTATCGTTGGCAATGCTGTGAAATGCTGGGACGTCGTTTAGACGCTCGACTGTTTCCCATTTAGTTGCTTGTAGACCGTATTCAAAGTCAGTGTCGATCAGCGTATTAGGCTGAGATACACGGAATTTAGACACCGGATCTTGATAAGTATCCGACGGTTCAAACTTTGTTGCATCTTGCTCAATAAAAATCTGCAAGGTGTCCGTAGCAGACATTGCAGAACAGTCGTATTGGAATACGAATGTAGTTTCATCAGTTGACGCATTGTAACTTCTGCTGATAATCTTTTTCGAAGTATCTGCAAAGTTATATAAAATAATGTTGTCAGTTAAATTAGTAACTAACAATACTCTCTTTTGTGACACATTTCCGTCGACAGCAATTGAATCTGTTGATGGAGAAAATGTGTAATTAAATATTAGTGACTTAGCCATGTATTTCTATCCTTTGTTATATTTATGATCCCAACGCAATGGAGAACGCAATTCCACTAATTTGTGTTTGATTAATGTTGCTATCCACATATGTCTTTGTTGCTTGTTCAGTTGGCACAGCAGCGTTTGAGTTGCCGCTTAGTGTTCCGTCTGAACTAAATTCGTTAATTAGTTCTCCAATTTGAGCACCGATTGAACCCAGTCTTAATGATGTCAAACCGCTCAAGTCAAACGCACTAGCGTTCAGTGTTGCTCGACCAGTTGCTTGATCAACCTTGAAATATTCACCAACTCTAAAATTACCGTCTTGGTCAGTGGTTACATAATAAACACGACCTGGGAATAGTTCAATTACTTCATTTGCCTGTGATGCTGCCTGTGTAGGAGTACCTGGATAATTTGTAGTACTAATACCACCAGTACCAATATTTAAGAAATCGTGTCCAGTTAAACGCAATTTACTATATCTGTATCTAATAATAGTTGCTGTACCGTCAGCACTGGCTGTTAGTTTTTCAGTGGTTAATACCAATAATGCAAAGCCTGCTGGTTTAAATCCAGCTGGACCGGATGTATATTCACTTACTGCTTGAATAATATATGGAGTTGAATCTCCAGTAATTGAAACGCTGCCGCCCGGAATTGGTTCAGCTACGAATCCACTGACTGCTAATACAAACCCTTTCTGTCCAGTTACACCGCTGGTAGCAATCGTTGCAGTAACTCCTGAACCATTGCTAATAGTTTGACCTGCAACAAAAGTGCCAGATACAAGTTTATAAATTATTCGTTCAGTGCTGTCTTGCACACTCAATACTGTACCTGTTGCGCCACCCGAACTTGTAATTGTATTACCTGGACTAAACGAACCGCCACTTAATGAACCCAATGTCCAAACTAAATCGCTACCATATAATGTTCCGTTTGGTGGAGTTTCGCCGGTGTCGAATCCTTGACTAGATGATCCGTATGTACCGTAACTGTTGTTACCGTTCAATGAACGAATCTGTCCGCCATCGCTGGCTGCAAAACCAAATACGCAATAGTAGGTAAAGCAAGAAACTAATTCTGCTTTGCCGGCATGTCTTACCCAAACTCCAACTCCATTGTCATTGATACATGTAAAGTTGTTTAAGATCATTGATCTGTTACCACTAGCATGAACGCCACCGTCAATGAGTGCGCCCACACCACCGGTACTAAATGTTGTCACGTCTTGAATGTATGGACTCTTGTTAACAACTGGGCTAGCGTCATTAAATCCAAAGAACACACCACCTCTAGTGGCAAGTTCGATGTTAGTAGGACTACCTACACTCTTGACAAATCCAGTCATACCAGTTACGTTTATTCTAGAAACCTGTGAGCCGTCACTCATCAAGAACATGGTTGTTCTATTGTTTAATGTACTGCCGTCTGCACTTGTACCTGCTGCTGGACCGATGCTGGTTGTACGAAGACCGTCGCCAACAATACTTACGTTTACTGGAACAACGATCGGTAATAATTCTGCGTATGTTCCGGACTTAACATAAATTGTTGCACCCGAACTAACCTGTGAACATGCATATCTAATCGTGGCAAATGCACGATTCATTGTACGACCGTTGTTGCTGTTACTACCTTCTGGAGTAACATAGAATACGTTAGCTGTTTGATTATTATTTTCGTAGCCGGGAATACCTGCTGCGGAAACAACTAATTGTTGACCATTAGTGCCAATTGGTAATCTTGCAACTGCACCGCTTGAGTTTCTAAAATATGTATCGCCTGTGGTAGTTAATACTGGACCTAGGTCACCTGTTTGTGCAACTAAGTCCCAGCTACCTGGACTTGAATCTGGTTGATTACCAACGTTGTCGCTGACAACAGAAATCCATGAGCTAGATGCAAAGGATACAACATCATCAATTTCATACTCTGTAGAGATACTCCATGTACCTTGCCATTTCATACCGGCAACTAATAGTTCCCAATATGTGGCATTTGGTGGTTCAATATTTGTGGCTGTGTTTGAAGTATGTGCTAGAATACATAGATATGAACGACCACCGTATCTTACAACTTCACCTGGTTTGTATGCTGTTGCATTAGCATATGCTCCAACAAAAGAAAATCCATCAACTAGCTTTGAAAAGTATGTTGCATTGGTTGGAAGTTCTGTGTTTGACTCTAATACGTTGAGGTATAAGTGACCACCATGTTTAACAACATCGCCTTTCTTATAGCTGTTAGGTGCTGTGCGTGAAGCCCACACACCTTCATATTTGAATCCAACACTAAATGTATCCCAGTATGTGGCATTAGCTGGAGTTTGTGTAGCAAGTACATCAGTTTTAGCAGCGTAGTAATTGCCACCGTAGGCTACTAATTCGCCTGGCTTGTATGTGTTTGCTGAATTATATGTTCCAATAAAGGTATAGCCTTTATTAAGAACGTCCCAGTATGTTGCATTAGTTGGGCTGTTGCCAGTTGTTGTCTGCTTGGCAAGGTAAGTATACCCACCATAGGTAATTGCATCACCGATGTTGTAGGTTGTTCCACCAGCATATGCTGTGGCGCTGTATTTGATACCGCCGTTTAATACATCCCAGAATGTTGCATTACTTGGAGCATTACCGGTTGAGTCTTGTTTAGCTACGTAGCTGTAACCACCAAAGCTAACGATGTCGCCTTTTCTATAAGCAGTACCACCTGCGTATGCACCACGGAATTGTACACCGCTGGTAATAGCAGTCCAATTGTTTGTGTCAGTTGGTAAATTACCAGTTGTGGTTTGAATAGCAACGTAAGAGTTTGAACCGTAGGTTACCACGTCACCTGGTTGATATGCAGTTGCGCCGCTGTAGGCACCTTCAAATTGAAGACCAGATGCAAATAATGTCCAGTTAGCAGGTTCAAAAGAACCAATAGATAAGTGAAATAATTGGCAGATATAAAGTTGTCCACCGTAGCTGACAACATCATTTAATTTGTAACGTACAGCACTAGACCAACTTCCGGCAAATGCAATACCATCGTTTAACAGATCCCATTTTGCAATATCGGCTTCTAGACCGCCTGCTTCGCTGGTAGCAGATGCGTTTGACACGTGACCTGTATTACAAATATATGAACGTCCACCCCAGCGAACAACGTCAGCTACTTTGTAGTATGTGCTAACATTCCACGCCTGTGCCCATTGAATACCGTCGGTCATTAACTGCCATTTTGCGGCTGTTAGGTCAGTATAAAATCCACCATTAGCGGTTGCGCTCGATGTATGACTTATCGAACAAACATAAACTTTACCACCATATCTAATAACGTCATCTTTAACGTATGCGGTAGAAATCGCCCAAATGTTTTTCCAAACAAAGCGCAATCTACCTAATTTAAACTCTGCCATAGTTGCTATTCCTTATAATTATTTCTCTATTCTTATATTTATTACACTATCTGATCTGCTGGATACTCATACTTCTTGTTGATCCTAGCTACTAGTTCGCCTTCGTCATTGATATAATAATAGATGTTTCGTTCGTCCCATTTATATTGATCAAATGTCAAGTTTGCAAATGGGCGACTTTTGTCGTCCAAAATACCATCAAAAAAGTCAATTCCAAATTCAAAGTTATCAAAGTCGTCGGCTGCGTCACCAGCTTTGTTAACTTGAACAACATCATCGCCGAGTACCTGATCAACTTTTGTAAGATATACAAAGCCTTCGTCGTCTCGTCTTAATGCGTAGAAATATCTAATATTGCCTTCGCCCAATAATGAGCTAAGGTCCGGAGCTCCGACGTAATTGGTTTGACTCATATTATGTAATCTCCACGAAACTTACTAGTACATCTACCGAATCTGGTTTGCTGCTTACTACTTTTAATTCATTTTCTGTTGTCATAATCAATTTCTCGCCACCGTTAACTGCTCTAAGAGTCTGGAATGGCGGAATAATAATGTCTTTTAAATAATACCCTGTGGTACTAGCTGAGTCAGTTAACAAAATACTAATTTGAATTGCTTCTTCTAACAGATTAGCCAAACTAAAACCAATGATCGTTGCTCTGTTACCAGGACCAGTTTGAATTATCTGTGTCGGTGTAATTCCGACTTGTGGTATAACTATATTTCTAAAAAAGGTTGCCATATCTTATCCTAGTTGTAGAACTTTTTCAATTGCAATATCAATTGCAGTAATTTCATTTACAGCACCTTGCAGGCCGGACGGGTTAGCCCAGGCTGCTCCATTCCATACTTCAATGGCTCCTGTATCAGTATTGTATCGTGTCATACCAACCACTGCATACGCAGTTGGTCTACCGGTGCTAGATCCAAATGGCAATACAAATCCATTCGAACCGGCAATTTTAAAATATCCGTTGCCAGATGGTTGAAATGTAACTACTGCATTATTTGCAGTATTTGTAATTGTGTTGTCACGAAATGCAAAATTTTCAACAAGGACTCTACCGGATCCGTTGGCTTGAATACTTAGATCAGTGTTGGTAACTGTTGACTGAATTGTATTATTTTCTAATTCAATGCTACCAACTCTTAATTTGTTAGCAATATTAAATCTTGATGTATTAATATCGGCAACTACTGATCCGCCCGCATAAAATCTAATAGTATTATCGTTCGCACCAGGTGTTAATTCTGCTGTAATTTTTGTATTACCGTCAATATCTTCTACGCCTGCTAGATTAAACCAATTAGTACCATCAAAACCTTCGTAACGATTTAACTCAGTGTTAAATCTCATCATACCTGTCGAACCAGTTGGACGTTGTGAAGTTGTACCTTTTGGTAATGTAATTGCTTGGGTGGTATCAAATCGCACAACACCAGTGCCGCTAGGTCTTACAATTAAATCTTCGTTGTTATTCCAAGTAGAAATAACATTTTCGTTGATGTCAATGCGCTCTAATCTAATTGCACCAGTGCCGCTGGCTCTTAATTCTAGGTTAGCATTACTGCTAATGCTTCGAATAACGTTGTCAAAGATTTCAATGTCTGCAAGATTTAATTTAGCAACAAATAAATCTTTCCAACGCAGTGTTGACGAACCCAAATTGTATGTATTTGTTACTTCGGGTAATAAGTCGCTTTTAATACCAGCGTTGATAACAATAGAATCAGTGGTTTCGTCGCCAATAGTGATATTGCCACCAATGGTAATATTGCCATCTGCATTAATACTGCCAGTGGTGTGCAGATTGCCATTGATAACTGTGTTTGAATAAATGTCAACTGTGCCGGCACCGTTGGCTCTTAGTTCTAAATTTGCGTTAGAAACAGTGGTTGATATTTTATTTTGTTGAATTTGAATGTCATCAATCTGTATTTTAGATTGATAAACAGTAAAGTCATTAGCACCTGGATAAAACGATAGAACGTTTGTATCTGAACTAATATTATTGCCGTTAAAAGTAACACCTGCAATGTTAGCTTGGTTTGTAACTTCTAAATTTGTTGTTCGGGTTGTACCAATGACATCTAGATCGTATTGAGGATTATTCGTGTTGATGCCCACTCGTGGAGTAGTGTTGGTAGGCGAAGCTACCTTCAGGAATAGTAAGTCGGTCTCAAAAGCCAGATCCGTGCCGCTACGTAGCAGGTTTGCTTTTAAGAGCGGCCCAGAAATACGACCAACAGCCATGTGCTCTCCTCAATACCCCGTGTTTCACGGTTAACCACCTTACGTTGCGGGTTTACCACAGTTTGATTGTAGAAGCATTTGGTCAACACTTCTACTAAGTTATTTATGTGATTTTGGAATTAGCCTAGGATTAGGCTGTAAATATCGACATATTCTTCCATTTGGTCAATAGTAACAGTTTGCCCGCTGCCTGTAATTTGGCCATAAGCTACACCGTCATAGACTTCAAACTCGCCCAATGTTGTATTGAATCTAAAATCGCCAAGCTGCGTATTTGGAGGGATAGTAGTCAGCGTTGGACCGTTAGGAATAACCAATCCATTATCTCCTGCTAATACATAATACCCCTGTCCAGTAGCAGCAAATTCTATATTATTGGCGGTGCCGAATATTGTATTTTCTTTAAATGCAATATCTTCAACGTTTGTTCTTGCTGTGCCGGATACTAAAAAATTAATATCTAAATTGTTTTGCACAGTAGTGATGAGGTTACCGACCGATGCTAATCTCAGCGTTTGATTTACTTCAAAGATATCAGTCGAAACCGCAGTTGGGCTAATAGTAGCTGTGAGTGCTCCGTTAACAAAGAAACTTAATGTGTCGTTGTTTAGTGACCTTGGTCTAGGTGCAATGACTCGAGTATTGCCATCTGAATCTGCTACTCCGTTAAACTGTGTTTTAGCAGTCGTAAAGCCTTCGAATGTATCTATTGTAGTATTGTATCTAAAATCAGCCTGTGTTAATGTAGAGCGATTTACAGTAGTTCCTACTGGAGCAACTATTGCAGTTGTTTTATCAAAAATTACATTTGGAATTAATACTATGCTTCCGTTGGTATTTGAAATTACATTATCGTTAAATTTTAAAGACTCAACTAATACTCCGCCTGTGGCACTGCCGTAGAGTTCAAGATTTGAGTTAGATACAGTAGTTTCTATGGTATTAAACTGTGCTCGAATGTTACCAAAGTTTAACTGCGTGTCTTGAGATAAAAACATGCCATTCCAGGACTTACTAGCAGATCCTAGATTATATGTATTATCAGTGTATGGAGTTAATGATTGTGTGAACTCAGGATTAATGGTAACAGTATCTGATGCAGAATCGCCAACAATTAACTGTCCTTTAAATCCTAGGTCGCCGTCGATTTGGATGTTGCCAGTTACCCGAAGATTTGCATAAATCTCAGCATTATCGATAATGTTAACAACCCCAGAACCAGATGGACGAAGTTCTATGCTTGAGTTTAAGAGTTTACTACCAATTACATTACCGTCAAAGAATAATCCATCTGTCTCGTTCCTGTCAAATCGCACAGTACCAGCTGCACCGCCACTGGCAGAAATATAAATTGGGCCACTAAGACTGGAAATCTGATTGGTCTGTATGGTTAACCCGTTGACATCAACGCGAGGAGTTATTAGAGATTGAGTTTGTGTAGTACCATTAACTTCTAGTCGACGACTAAATGCATCAGTATTAATACCAATACCGCGAGCACTAACATCAAGATAAAGCTGATCAGTTTCGAACGCAAGATCTACACCCAATCGTTCAAGATTGGCAGTTAGCATCTGCCCGGAAATTCTACCCAACTCTGCCATTGCCGCTCCTGTTAGTTATTACTGATCGAAGCCGTAATAAACTGTGATCTCTTTGCCTGTTGGTACCGATGAAAGAAAGTTAATGTATGTTCCGGTGGCATAGCCAACTGGATTAGTAACCAATGTAAAGTTTGTAGTTGAAATTTGAATAACGTTTTCAACCAATACAATAATATTGTCAGCACTAGCTGGTACAAAAGTCATTGGACCAAATTTAGTTTCAGAATTATTACCAGGACCGAGTGTTTGTTTAGTGATAGTCGACGGACCTTTTAAACGAACTGTTCTCCATGCACCGTCGTGGTATATTTCTAGACCAATCGCAGTAGCAGCAGGATTAGCACCTGTGCCAGAACTGGTGTTGTATCGAACCATACCACCAGTTACTAGACTACTCTGTGGTTGTTGTGCAGTAGTGCCTTTAGGAACCTTTAAACTATTAGTAGAGTCAATAACAATTCTACCAGATGGATATTGAATGTAAGCATTATCGCTTACACTAAATTTAGAAATGTTTTTAGTTTTTAAGAATTTCATACTGTTAATGTACTCACCGTGGCAGCAAGATGCCCGGACTCAAATATTCCACCGGATGTATATGGCGTGTAACCTGTGCTGTTAAAGTTAATAACAAATTCATTACCACTATTAATTTGAGTAACTTGATATGTTCCGCCATTAATAGATAATGCAGGATTACTATTGTTTACTATACCACTTACTCCGGAAATACTAATATAGTTTCCAACTTCTAACAAATGACCTGCTGCTGTTACTACTGCCTGGGCGGCTGTTGTGATAAGGGTAATCGAAGCTGTTCTGTTTGCACCAGTGGTGGTTGCAATCATGCTATCACCATTGTCTAGAACAACACGTTCTGTATCAAAGAATAATGTTTCCCCTGCTGGAATAACAAGATTTTTAATAATAGTATTTGAAAAGTTTTTAGTTTTAGTCGCTTTAACTAAATGCACCTGTAATGAAACTGCTCTAACTGATTCGTCCGAAGCATCTGGTGTCGCAGTATTACAAAATACCATGGTTGTAATTGCATTGGTATTTGCACTTGTGTAAATTGTTTGGTCGAAACCAGCGAGTAGCAATGTAGATTGAATCATTTGTTTTTATCCGTTAAAAGAGTATGCTCCACAGCAATGCTCTGTTTTTGTTTGTTAATTCTGCACTCTCGGTGGTGTTTACAAAAAACACTCCCGATTTACCTGTGCCGGGTGTTCCTGAATATACGATTGTATTAAGCGACACTGCTGCTGGAACAAAACTTTGATTTTCCATTTGCAATGGTGCATTAATTGTAACCTTGCCAGTGCCATTGGCTTCAATGGCAATGCTATCGTTTGTATTTCGTGCGGCAATTTTTCTATCACTGATATCAATATTAAACAATGTCATTCTATCATCATAGAATGTTGCTCTTGTGTTGTTATCAATCTGAACCAATACTCTACTTGGGCCGCCATTACCATGAATTGTAGTATCTGCTGCAACTACGCGAGTATCGTCATCTTCAACGAAGTATGTTGGGTTATTCAATACTGCATAATCAACGTAGGCTTTGTTGGCTAAAATATCTCTGGCCGTTACTGAATTCTCAGCAGTTCTTAATAATATTTCGTTGAGGTAATCTGTGGTGCCTGTGACTTTAACAACACCAATACCGGTGTTAATTAATCCAAGGTCGCCTCGATCAGTCGCCCCGTCTGTTTTGACATATCTGGTTTTAATAGCACTGTCAAAGAAATTATAAACACCTGACCCTGTTTTTTTAGCAACTTCGAATGTATCTGTTAGCTCATTAAAAACTAGAGAAGCTCGAGGGTTAGCAATACCACCGCTAAACCCCCGATCTATTTCTATGCCCGAATATTGTAGACTAACGCCGTTGGCAAGTTCACCGTAGTTTAGCGTGATAACATTATCTTTAATGTCGATGTTTTCTGCATCAACAGTTACAGTAACGCCGTCAACTACTAAGTTACCAGTGATTCTTGTTTCACCAACGCCCGGGCCAGTGTCTAATCTAATAACACCAGCACGGACCGTCTTAAGTGTGTAATTGCCGTTAGTTTGAACAACTTGTGACATAGTTTATCTCGTTTAGATTGCTGTTAGCACGATGTAGTCGTTTGAAGAATCGTTTGCTAGTACCCATGTGTAGCGATTGCCACTGAAGTCAGTTGCAACACGTTTGGTAATTTTAGCAATGTTAGTTGCAGATGTACCATTGCCACCAATGTAACCAAACAATCTCATTTCGCCATTGGCACTCGGTGCGCCGTTTTTTACAACTGCGGTAGTTAGTACTGTTGGAGTTCCGATTCTTGCAACTACGAATGTTTTTGCACCGCGTTGTTTGATTAGAATACCGTCTGTTCTTAGTGCTGTACCGTCATGGAATTCAATTCTAATACCGGTATTTGCTGCTGCGTAGGTGTTTAGTACATCAACACCATTTATATCTGTTCTTAATGGACGTCCCATTTGATTCTCCTTAATTTGACGTTTTAGGTCTACGCTGTGGGTTACAGCATAAGTCCGCAGGCTGCGGCGCTCATTTAGACAATGTATTTATCTTTGGGAAAGTAATGCCATGAGTTCCATTTTACCCACAAGCTCTAAAACTCGATTAATTTCATCTATCTCGTGCTGCGCTTTTTCAATACATGCTCGACTTTTAGTCTGTCTGTATTGCACCATTATAATGCTATAGTTTTGAATATGCTTTTCTACAATGTGTTCTATTTGATACACATCGTGTTTGAACATAGGAAATTTTTTACGCCAACTATCTAGGTGTTTCCTTAATTCTTTAAAGTCGTGTTCTGTTTCAACCTTCATGGGATATTTAAGTCAAACAAAAAGGCCCCAAAGGGCCTTTTTGAATTTCTTCTAAACCAAAGATTTGATTAGCTGAATTTAACGTTACCGTCAGTGATGTCAACCTTACCTAGGTAGTCAGCAGCATTGCCCAATGAGCTAGCTGTGTTTGTTAACTCAACATAACCATAACGTGTCATGAAGCTAACTACTGGTTCGAATGTTGATGGGTCCAATACAACACCACTGCTCATCAATGGAATGTATGGGCAATAGAATGCTGGAGCATCAGATTCACTAGAACCTTTGTAACCAACTAGTACGGATGTGCTATCAGCAGCATAACCGTCAACATAAACACGCATTGCACTGTTCAATGTACCAACAAACTTAGTGTTTGTAGGTGCTTCGAAAGTACCTTCTGTAGTGCGAGCAAAAGCAGAAGTTGTAGCGGATTGTAGGATTGTCAATGCTAGTGGAGAAACCACAGCATAGTTACCTGCACCACGACGTGTACGTTGTGCGATCAAGTTTGCAACACGATTGATTTGAACAGCTAGAGCAGCGTGTTCGTCACCAACGAATGTAGCAGTACCAGATACAGCAGCTTGGTTGTAAGTTTGTGTAGCTGTACCAGCTAACGAACGCAACGAAGCCAATACTTCTTGGTCGATTTCAGCAGTAATTTCTTGTGCTAAAGCAGCCATGATTTCTGCTTCGATGTCAATGCCTTGTTGGGCTTGTGCATCTTGAGCAGCTTCAAACGTCCAGCGAGCTGACAATTTACGTGTCTTAGCTTCGACTGTCTGTTTCAAGATTTGAATAGACATACGCTTACCTGCTTGACCTTCTAGGCTAGCTGTTGAGTTAGCTTTAGGTGTAGCATCTGTATCGTTACCAGAGTAAGCAGCAGCAATCTTGAATGGACTGAATGCTTCTTCACCAGCTACAACACCGTTTCCGCTATCTGCATAACGAACACGTAGAGTATGAATTTGACCAACTGGTCCTGTCATTGGCTGAACACCTACCAATTCGTTAGCAATAACGGTTGGCATGACACGACGAATAACCGGTAAAATTACGCGGTTTAATGTTGCAACGTTTCCAGCGGAAGTTGCACCTGCTGTGGCACTCTCAGACAAATACTTACGGGTATTTTCAAGAGTAGTTGCCATTACTGTGCGCTTTGTACCTTGTAGGCCTTCTAATAGAGCCTCTTTGGTTTCTGACCAGCGCGATTCGAGTAGTTCTGACATATTAGTTCTCCTTAAACTTTAAGTCCCGCAAGCTTGCGGATTGTGAATATCTCAGCAGTTTTTTCCCCACTGCTGATTTGATGTGCCTGTTTATTGCCTGTGATTTCTGTTGATTCTGTTAATGCTTTTTTCTTTGGTGCGTCACCGGCCATTACAGCAGGCACATACTTGTCGTATGCTACGCGAAGTTTATCTGTTGCCACTGATTCTAGCAACTCGTTCATTACTGTACGCTTGTCTCCAGTTAGAGGTCCTAAAAGTTCACTCATAATGTCTTTACGGGACGCAAGATCTTTCGCAATGCGAAGTTCTCTGTCTTTACTTTCAACGATTTTTTGATGATCTGCAACAATCTTAGCTGCCTCTTCGAGTTCAACTTGCTTCTGATTAACTACTTTTAATAGTTTAGAAGTTTCGCTTCTTTCGTTTAGGTGGCTTGCTGCATATTCGCTAGCAAATGATTCGAAGATACGACGACCGAAGTCGTTTTTGCGAGCAAGTTCAATGTCTTCTTTTAGTTGTCCCATTTCGGCACGTAGCGTTTTAGATACGGCTTCTTTAACTAAAGTTGCTGATTGAGTTACGAATTGCTTCTTAACTGTTTCAAATTTAGCTCTGCTTTCGCGAACTAATTTAACTTTGGTTTCAGCTAGATCTTTCTTATCGGTGTGGAATTCTGCTATTTCTTTGGCTAGTGCATCCACGATAAATGATTCTAACTTGGCAACGTTTGCTGCGACACTTCTGCGATCTTCATGAAGTTCAGAAAGTTCAGAAACTAATTTTTGGAGAACAAAGCTTTCCATTTTCTTAGCATCGTCTTTCATTTTTCTCTTATACTGTGCTTTTGCTTCGATTAGACCTTGACGATCTTCTGCAAGCTCTGAAAGCTCAGCGTGTAACCGGTCTTGCAACATTGACTCAACTGCTTCAACCATTGCTGACTTGTCATGCTCATACTTCTGAGCAAACTCTTCACGTAGTTCTGCTGTAACTTGATCTCGGCTTTCTTGAATTCTCGTCTGCCAAGCTTGTTCAATTTCCGATTTCATCTCTTCGGAAATCACATTGTTTTCAAATAATTGTTTTACAAAATCTAGCATGTGATTCTCCTACTGTTATTTGAGTCCCAAGATGATTTTCTTGAGACTTTCTGCTATGTATTTCTGTGCCTTTGGATCGCCTTGTACTTCCTGTGCTATTTTAAATGCGTTATATCCGCCTGTTTGATTCATAATGTGTTCATAAACTGGTGTTGGGTAAGCTCCCGGGGCGGAAGGTTGAGCTACGATATCAACTGTGATAATTTCAAATTCGCTCACCTTTCCACTACCATCATCGGAAACATTACCGGAACCTCTGCTTGATACGCCAAGTTTGACTCCACTCTCCAACATGGTTGAAATAAGTTGTCCCATAGGAGTTGGTAGAATCTTTAATTTTCCATAACCATTTGGACCATCCATCCACATCTTTGTTAGCATGTGGCTGACTCGATCCAAATTAATGCGTAGATCCGCAGGATGATCAACTTCTCCTAGTACTGAGTAACCACCTGCAATCTGTTCATTGACGGTTTTGACAGCCCTACCTATTTCGGAGACAGGGTAAATTCTCTGATTTGCGTTACGGATATCCCCTTGAATGCAGATACCGTTCAAATGCAGAGTCTTCTTCCCATCTATATCAGAGGATTCAAGGACCAGCCCAGCTTGGTCAAAACTCAGATGCTCACTAAGGAAATTTTTCACCTAAAGGCTCCGATTACTTATTGCGGAACAAACTTGTAGTGTTCGCTCCACCTTGTTCGCCTGCGCCTTTCTTTTCAGCGCCGTGTCCTGGCTGTTTTGTATTGAAAGCATTACCTGCTTTACCGCCTGGAACATTAATATTGCCAGCATTGTCTTCTTTAGCTTTGTTACCAGCTAGACCACCTGCTGTGCCTTTGTCGTTGCCTTCACCGCCTCTAGCAGTGTTAGCAACAGTACCGCCCATATCATTTTTCATGTTGTCGATAGTTGATTTTGTATTGCCGCCACCTTGTTCAGCAGAGCCTTTCTTCTCAGCACCATGGCCCGCACCAACTTTCTCTACGTATTCACGTACAGTGGCCATTTGTGGCTCGAATGCATCTTTCATGCCCATGCCCATGTTGTCAGCGTCCATGTCGCTTGGTCCGCCCATGTTATCCATGTCTGGCTCTTCGTGATCGCCGCCTAGACCTGCTGCTAATTCGTCAAACTTAGACATTAGTTCGTCAAACCCGTC
>Ga0209353_10000786_pt1 | contig 18620 bp, 27 predicted proteins | sample LauGreSpBDMM15SD_2_FD_187561 | JGI IMG/M metagenome (GOLD analysis project Ga0209353, IMG submission 187561) | Freshwater lake microbial communities from Lake Michigan, USA - Sp13.BD.MM15.SD (SPAdes) (version 2) | ecosystem: Environmental > Aquatic > Freshwater > Lake | place: Lake Michigan...
GTATTTAAATAAATTACACGAGGACACTAAAGAAGCTGAACAAAGATGGCGCTAACCACGCCATATTTTTACATTTAAAAAGAACCAATCATGAAGATTACAAAATTTACAGCCCGCATTCCACTGGGCGACGAAAGAAAAAAATACTTTGTCAACGTGGTTTTTTCATGCGGCTTTGGCTTATTTGGGCAAACCTTTAAAAATTCTCCTGATTACTTAATTGACTTGCATTCTTTTGAGGTTGATTCCGCTTACCTTGAGCAATATCCTGAGAAAAACGTTGGCGCAAGAATGCTTGTTCCAATGATAGATGAATGCGAAGACCTTTGGCAAATTTGCAACGATTAATAAACAACTTTAAAAACAACCAATTATGGACACTTTACCAATTAAATTTGAAGGCAATCTTTACAAAGATTATTCTAATTCTCTTAAAGAAGAACTTGACTTATTAAAGGAAAAAGAAGAAGAATCTTGGCGTATAGCACTGGATATGTATATGTTTTCACTCAGATATATATCTAGCACATACGACCTTTATAAAAAGAATCCTTACCAATGTTACAAAGACGAAATAGTTGACATGAGCAATAGATTTTTAGCTCATTCAATGGGCAAAAAGAAGTCATGGACAACAAAACTTAGCGATGGATTAGTTGAAGAATGTAGCAGAATTATTAATGAAATGGAAAAAATACCTACAAAATGAAAATACAGGAATTTGCATTAAACGTCTCATTAACCGTTTGCCCTTCCCATATTGTTGAACCCCTTCACCTGAAAAAATGGTGGAGGCAGCGCGGAGTTGGCGAACTTGAAAAATGGTTTGTCTCAGGAAACTATATTCATTACAATGATGAAATAGACTGGAAAAAAATAAGTGACTACAAAAAACAAATGTGGTACGATTCTCAAAACTTTCAAATAAACATGGGTAATGAATATTCTCAAAGGAAGGGTTAAATACACAGCAGGCAAAGTTTTTGAAGGTCAATACGGTCCCTCAATTAACGCCGCAATTACTTTGGATAACGGTACGGACATCCGTGTGTACGGCAAACCAGACGATAACAAGTTGATGGCATTAAAGAAAGACGATGTCGTTACTATTATCCACGACGGCAAAAGTTACAAGGTGGCTTTTGACATGGTTACGGCTAACGAAATACCTGAAAAGGTACAAACACCCACGGAAACAAATAACGTGCAGCAGGCGGCAAATGTAGCCCCTAAAACGAACGGTAAATTAACAGCTGAAGAAATAAGCGAAAAGGCAACATTTATGACTGGTATTTATGCCGACATATTTCAGCAGTTGCAAGCCTCAGGTTTAGAACCAGCGCAAGCGCAACCAGCCGCAGCCACGATCTTTATTCAGATAGGAAAATATTTTTAATTTCATATTGGTATGTTTGCCCCAGCCTGAAAAATGGCTGGGGATTTACCGATACAAAAAACAAAGTACAATGCTTTTACCAAAACCATATATCTCAGTTAGCCAAATAAACCTTTGGTACTCCGACCGCCAAAAGTATATTAACCGTTACTTTCTTAACCTTCCTGAAGAGCCTTCCATTTATATGAACTTTGGCAAACAATTTGCCGAAGATACCGAGGCGTATATTAAAGATGGTATCATCATGGACACCTTCCCCGATTTTTACATTGAGAAAATACGTCCCATGAAAGGGCTGGAGGCTGAGAAAGAAATTAGTATGAGTATTAACGACATTCAAGTCAAAGGTTTTATCGACGCGTGGGACGTTCATAACAACAGGGTCATTGATTTTAAAACCTCAGGCAAACCGTGGACAATGGACACCTTGAAAACAAGCCTACAAATGAAAGTGTACGCGCTGGCAATGTTTGTCAACGGCGACCAGATTCCTGAGTGCCAAATTAATTGGCTGGGAACAAGGAGAATTAAGAACGGCTTAGAATTTACGGGGGAAAGTTTTGAATTAAACCATACCTTTGAGATGGATGAACTATTAAAAGCAATTGTATTAATTGAGCAGACTTGTAAGGAGATAAGCAAAACGTACACCAGTTTTTTACATTCTCATAATTAAAAAAATGACAGTTCAAGAAGAATTTAACCAGTTTAAAGGCGGCATAAGGTTAAACGAAAATAAACTAAGGTACGACCTTTGCCCAGCTATAGCGCAACGGGAATATGCGAAGGTATGGACTCAGGGACTTGAAAAATATGAGGAACGTAATTGGGAAAAAGGGTTTCCGTTTTCCGTTGTCATTGCCTCCGCAATGAGACATTTGGAAGCCATACGACTTGGTGAAATGATTGACGCTGAAAGTGGGCTTTTGCACTCCGCACACTTAATGTGCAATGCAGCAATGTTGACCGAGTTTTATTTTACTCACCCAGAACTAAATGATTTAAAGAAATGAGCAAGCAAACGGCAGTTGAATGGTTTAATGATGAAATAATAATTCATTTAAATTTTGACCAAAGGCTATATCTTAAAGGCATTTTAAAACAAGCTAAAGAAATGGAAAAAGAGCAGATAATGGATGCTCATGGAGATGAAAGAGATTACCTTTCAGATTCTGGAAATTTTATAACTATATCAGCAGAACAATATTACAACGAAACTTATAAAAAATTAGAAAAATGATTCTAACCGACAAAACAATCATTGACGAAATTATCGAAGGTAACATAGTTATCGAGCCACTTGTTAGGTCAAACATTGGTACAAACAGCGTTGACCTTACTTTGTCCAATAAGTTAATCATGTACACTGACCATGTTCTTGACGTCAGGAAAAAGCCTCAAACTGCAGAAATTACTATTCCACAGGAAGGAATGATTTTGCAACCTGGTATCCTTTATCTTGCCTCCACGGTTGAATATACAAAAACCTTTCGCCACGTTCCAATTTTGCACGGCAAATCAAGCTTAGCAAGATTAGGGTTATTTATCCACATTACCGCGGGTTATGGTGATGTTGGTTTTTCGGGACATTGGACGCTTGAACTATCCTGTGTACAGCCAATCAAGATATATGCTGGAATGAAGATTGCGCAAATCTGTTATCATGATATTTCAGAAATGCCTTCCACTGATTATGCCAGTAAAGCGGATGCTAAGTACAAAGACCAGGGAAAAGATCCAGTGCCTTCAAAAAACTATTTAAACAAATAGCCATGACCGACGAAGAAAAAAAAGCATGGAAATCGGAGTATATGAAAAAATACTACCGAAACATGAGCGATTTTCAAAAGGAAAAAAGGCGGTTGAAAAACCTTGAGAACAAAAAAAGGATATACGAGGAGAATAAAACTAAGTGTAAGAATAAAAATTACGACAAAAACAAGGCGTATTATTACAAAAACATTGAAAAAATCAAGGCTTATCAGGCTGAGTATCGTAAAAAACAAAAAGAAAAAAAGGAATCATGTTAACAGAAAACGAAAAACAAAAATTAATTAAGGATTTAGCGCTTATCATTGTAGCCGCTGGAGGCATCTTGACTTTATCTTTTGCCATTTATTTTATTGTTGACACTGTAAATAAATGGTACTCATGAAATGGGAAATTAAATGGAAGTCAGGTAAGGTAATAACCGAAGCGCCAACGATCGAAGAAGCTATTAAGAAATTTAAAGAACTGGGAATTGATGTACCTAAGAAAGAAATAAGTATTTGTAATTTTGGTAAATGAGTGAATGTTTAAGTTGTTTTTGTCCCGTATCTCATTGGTACGGGATTTTTTTTTATTTTATTTTTGTAAATATTTTTTTATGTAAACAATTATATTTATATTTACATATCGAAACAAACAAACGATAAATCACCACTTAAAAAACAACAAAAATGATTCAGATTAATCACTCAGAGTACCAGAAAAAAGTAAAATCATTAAGTAATGATTGCTTAAGATTTATAATTAAAGATTGTAAAGAAGCAATATGCGCAATGCCTAATAATCCAAAAAATGGCTATTATCAGGATGAAATTCATTATTGCGTAATGGAATTAAATAAAAGAAAATAATCAACCACCTCCCAGGGCAGTCCCTCAGCTGCCCTACTTTTTTTTAACCACTTAAAAAACAACCAAAATGAAAAATCCAATTATCGAGACATACGTGCCACAAAATAAAAGGCTGCCATATCAAGTAGCTGGAGCCGTTGGAGTCGCTTTTGTTGTTGGGTTGATTTATTCCCCAGTTAATACAAATTACCAATACACTTCTTTTATTCCCATCATTGAACGCGATACTGTTTACGTTCACAAAATAACCTCTCTTACTATCCAGGGCAAAGATGAAAAAAAGGAAATAGATGAAAGTGCATACGGATCTCGTTCATACGGCTGGGAGGTGCGCAAGCTATCAGGCGAACAACTTAGGCAAACATTGGAAGGTCGCGGCTTTCGTAACCTTGCAAAAGTTGACCGGGCAAAGCTTCGTAGAATATACCTTGCTTATTGCTATGAAAGTATGTTAATGAACGTTCACGTTTTAACCGATTTCCCAGTTAGCATGATTTATTCCTTTTTTATCATTGAGGCAACAAGCCAGGGGGTAGAAACAGAACTTTGGAGAAAACACGCCAACGCTGGAGGAGTTAAGGCTCTTAAAGGTCATGGCACTGTAACCTATAAAACACGCGAAGTAATTAGAGGTAAAAATAAATATATTAGAGCTAAATTTATGAGTGCAGAAACAACGGAACAAGGCATGAAGCTTTGGGCTGGTGTTTTGAACTCAGGAAGATACGCGGCCTGCAAGAAGGCAAATTACAGGATCAAGGGAATAAAGTTGTACGAATCTATTTGTAAATGTGTTTATAAGTCTGGTTATCACACCGACACCGATTACAAATTCCGTGCCTCATTGATGGCTGAGTACTGGCAAATCAAAAGGGATAATTTCCCTTTGAAGAAAGAATACAATGTTTTTTGAATTATTTTTCATTTATTTTTGTAAATATTTTTTTATGTAAATAATTATATTTATATTTACATATCGAAACAAACAAACGATAAATCACCACTTAAAAAACAACAAAATGACAGCAGAAGGAATTTACAAAGAAAAAAAGGTAAACACAATAAATACTATTACTTGTGTAATTGAAAAATCATATATTGATAATTATTCAATTTTAATATTTGATGAAGAAGGAGGTGTTTGGATTGAAAAATTTGCTGATACATATAATGAAGCAGTTATTATTGCTGATAAATTATTTTTAAAAGTTTGCAATCAATATTAATTAATCCTTACAGGGCAGTCCCCTAGCTGCCCTACTTTTTTCAACCACTAAAAAACATAACAAATGGAAAAGAATTTCACCAACACTCAGTTTAAATGGACTTTTGAAAGCATATCGGATAACATTCCAACAATCATGCTTTTAACAATCATTCTTACCTACGGTATCAATGCCTACTTAACCGCCATTTTTTTACCGATTGACTTTTGGTTGGCGATCATTGCAGCCAGTATTTTACAATTAGGACGCTTTGCCGTTGTTTTCATGGACTTTCTAAACCCGACTAAGGGTAGAAGTACTTACCCACCTAAAATAGCCTTAGGCGCGACTATTGTGGCTTTAATAGAAATCTTCTTCGGCTTGCAGGAACAATATCAAGGCGGTGAATTTATAACCATGTTTCTATTTGTTGGCACAATCGTTGTTTTTGGTTACCTTCTGGAAATAAACTTTGTTGACAAAGGAGTTGAGGCCTACGGAATAAATGAGCCTAAAGTTATCAAAAGAAGGAAAAGAAAGCCCGTTGCAAAAAAAGTCAATGAAGATTCGCCAAAAGAAAATAAAGGTTATGTAACTTCGTTTCAAACGATAACACTTTGAGAACATACATCGGAGTTGACCCAGCAATCAGGATAAACGGAATGGCGGCTTGCTTTATAAACCCAAACAAAGAGGTAAGATTCACGAAATATAAAAGGTTCGTGGATTTTATCCTCGACGTTCCAAAGTGGACACAATACGGACGCCCCGTGGTTCTGGTGGAAGATTCCAGCCTCCAGAATGTAACTTTCAACTCATCCATTAACCGCGCGATCCTTTCCCGTATGTCCCGAAACGTGGGCATGAACCAAGGAGCATCAAGAATAGCCTATGAATGGATTAAGGAAAATGGATATGAGGGTTATAATATTAGCCCTGAGCAAAAAGGTAAGAAATGGGGAAAAGAAATATTTATGAAAGTTTTTCAAAACGAAGGCTACAAATTTGAACCAAATTTTAAACCAGCCAAAATAAGTCAAGACGAAATAGACTGTTTTACTCTTGCTTTACAGGCTAAAAATTATATGAAAAGATGATTTATATATGTAAAAATTGCAAATCCGAAAGCAACGACATGGATTTTGGAGAATGGTGCGAAGATTGTGCTGATATTTCAAGGGAGAAAATAATGCCTGAGAAAAGAGAATATACTCATGATTTGATATTTGGAAAATATCTGAATGATAAATGTCCAATTTGCGATGGGGAAGTTAAAGATGATTCTTTTTATTCGCATATAGAAAATGGAGGCAAATGTATGGCAAAGTATTTTATATGCCTAAGTTGCGCAAGTCGTTATACTGTTGGGTATAATAGAAATAGGCAGCCAATAATTTCAGAAATAACGTATAACTCTGTATATTAAACAAAAAAACATGAAAAAAAATAATGAATTAATTGATGGCATAGAGATAAGCACTTGGAAGGAAATTGAAATGATTGCTAAAACCTATCCAAAACCGATCAAATATTCAGACGGTTTGAATAGTAAAATAGCATTATTAAAGTTTTATCTTGAGCCGTTGCTCCCAGACTTAAACCCGCCAATGATGGCAATGGACAAAGGTAGAATGCTTACAATAGCATATCGTATGTATAAAAGCACGGACGGTGAGGCGGTCACAAATTTATCATTAAAGATTATAAATAAAATTATAAATTAAGAAATCGATTACGTTTGTTCTAAATTAGTGGTGAAATCGGGGTTGACAATTGCGTCAACCCTTTCCATTTTAAAACGTAACTCCTTGCGTCTTTGCATAATCAACGACCGCGCGCGCATGACATAAAGCCAACGTATTTTGGAAGGCTAGGTCAAACATCATTAACGCATCCTTATAATTAGTAAAGAATCCGTTTTCAGACAAGACGGCTGGCATATTTGTTTGACTCAGGACAAAGAAATTTTCCTCCTTGTCTGGGTCATTGTCAATCGTATCGGTTCGAAACAACCATTTTGGAAATGCCTCTTGAGCCTCATTAAAAAGGAACGTGGCGTAAATATCCGACTTTGTTTGTCCCTTTGATGTGAACACCTCAAAGCCCCTTGCCGTTGGAGTTGCCGCGTTGCCGTGAATGCTGAGGTATAAAGAAGCCTCATAGTTCTGGGCGTTGATGTTTGCCTTTGCTACGCGCTTAGTTAGGCTAATATCAATAACAGGATCGTAAACATTTATCACCGACATTCCCCAGTCCTTTAAATACTGCTCAATCTTTGCCGCGACTTCCCTGTTGAACACGCCTTCAAAAAACCAACCGTAACCGTGAAACTTTGCGTTATTATGCTGGAAGCACTTTGAAGGATATGTGGTATAATTGTAAGGTAATTTTTTCTTTGCATCAATGCCTCCGTGGCCTGCGTCAAGGAATACGCAAAATTTACTTGCTTTCATATTTTATATTTTAAAGGGAGGCATAAATCAATATACCTCCCTGAAGCCGCATAAGGTAGCGAATCTGTCTGCGCCTATAATTTAAAACCAATCAGTGCAAAAGCTGCACCAACGATTGATAACTTTGCTGGAAGTTTTACCTCAATCTCTTTTCCTGCACATTCACGGCTTGTTTCTTTAATCTTATCCCAAATGATTTGAGCAAGTTGGATATATTCGCGCCAAGTAAACTTTACTTTATTTCCTTCAAGATGAACATTTATTTCACTTGCAAGCTCCGCAAAGTTCATTGAGTAACAAGCCACGTCACCGAGTGGTGATTTAACCGTGTCTGCATTTTTTAAAGCATCTTTTAAATTAGTCTGCATAGTTTTATTTTTTAAAGAATTTAAGAATAGTTGTTGCCAAATTAACGCCAGTAATTACTTTTATGTTTTCAGAAATGCTGTATAACTCCGTGAATGATATTAAGAAGCTAACTGAATAAACAATCTGCGAAGGCAGCCCGAAGGTTATACTTGCTCCGTGAAAAATCATGATGCCACAAAAATAAGTAAGTATCTTTTGCGATGTCCGATATAGCCCTTTGCTTGTTATAGGCTCTTTTCGTTTCTTTGCCGCAAGGATTCCCGTCACCGTGTCCGCGAAAACAACAAAAATTGTAAAAATTAAAAAATGTTTTATGGGTAAGAAAAACGAGAATAGCACTCCGCAACAAATGGAAAATAAAACACCGTCGTAGCCTACCTTTAAAAGGTTATAGATTATTGTTTTCATCTGTTTAAAGCTAAACGCCTAATAATACTTTTTCCATCCTGTGAAACATATAATTTTCTACCTTCGTCCCAATACAAATCTAAGAAATTTCCTGTTGTTGGAAATCCGTTTAAACGTATCAATGATTTTCCAAAACCATATAAAACTTTTGCCGTTGTACCTTGCACCGTGTAACGCAAAGAGCTATTAGCCGCTATGTTCCAAGTTATCGGAATCGCTCCGCTACCTGTGTTAATTACCCATCTAAAGGTTGAATCGCTTAAATGTTCAAAGGTTTGCAAACCTAAAGAATCAATAGGACTTTTTCCTGTAATTTGCGTAATGCCAGTATTTTCACGCAAAGCCCCTGTAATTTCTTTTGAATAGAAATACGAACCATTTACAAAGTTAGCATAACTATTTGCCGTTCTTTCAAATTTCTGCAATGCTGAAATGTAAAATTGTGAGGTATCGCCAATGATGGTAACTTTTTCATAGTACGAATCATCATCGTATTCAATCCTATTCAAAAGATAAAACTTGCTATTTTTTGAAATGACATAAGCCGTATCAAAAATAGGTGATTGAGCATTTAAAATGCTGGTGCAAAAAGCCAATAAAATTAAAATCTTATTCATGATTATTTTTTATTTAGTTACAAAAACTTTGAATGAACCTGAGGCTGGGTCAACGGTTCCAATGGAATAATTATTGAATCTAACTGTTACTGTGTTGGCTGCAGATACCCACGCGGAATAACTTGTATTTGCATTTACAGCAGCATTTGGAACGCCTAAAGAAACAACGTCACCGTCTGCTGCACCTGTTACTGCGATAGTCAAATCTCTTGAATTTTGGGCATTAGTAGAAGCAAAATCAAGCGTTGCCGAGCCTGTTAAGCCGTGGTTAACCGTGTGTCTTGTTGTGGATGGAGAAAAGAATAAGTTTGTCCCGTTAAACTCCATTGCTCCTGCCTCAGCTGTTGTAAGGTTTGTACCACTTGTAAATTTCAATGGTGCGGTTGAGGCGGTGGCGGTGCCTTGTGCAAGATGAAGTCTTGCGGTGGGAGTGTTTACTGCTATACCAACATTACCTGCTATATTTGTTCCTGTGCCACTTGCTCCAGTTATAAATAAAGCATTTTGATAAACACCTTGATTTGAGCCATTTTGTATAGGCAAGTCAACGGCATTTCCAATAGCAACGTTGCCAGCGGCTTCAAATCTAATATTATCGGCTGCATTAGTACCAATGGCAATGTTATTTGACCCTGTCAATGTGTCGCTAACGTTTGTGTTGTACATTGCATTTAAACCATTAGCTACATTATTATTTCCTGTTGTATTAGATCGAAGCGCACTTGTGCCATTAGCTACATTATTACTTCCTGTTGTATTAGATCGAAGCGCACTTGTGCCATTAGCTACATTAGTACCTCCTGTTGTATTAAATTGAAGCGCACTTACGCCATTAGCTACATTACTACTTCCTGTTGTATTAGATCGAAGCGCATCTGCACCATTAGCTACATTAGTACCTCCTGTTGTATTAAATCGAAGCGCACTTGAGCCATTAGCTATATTATCACTTGCTGTTGTATTTGAAAAAAGCGCATTTAAACCATTAGCTACATTATTATTTCCTGTTGTATTTGAAAAAAGCGCATTTGTGCCATTAGCTACATTATTAATTCCTGTTGTATTAGATTGAAGCGCACTTGTGCCATTAGCTACATTATTACTTCCTGTTGTATTAGATCGAAGCGCATTTAAGCCATTAGCTATATTACTAGTTCCTGTTGTATTAGATAAAAGCGCACTTGAGCCATTAGCTACATTACTAGTTCCTGTTGTATAACTTGCACCTCCACCAAAAGCAAATGTTGTGCTATTTGGCATTCTTAAAGAATTATATAAAGTACTCGACACATCGTCTTGCCCTGCAAATAAAATAGGTGATTGGTTTGAAATTTCTACGATTGAAATGTTATCTAAATTACCTGTATAGGTTGATGTCGTTATACGAAAACCACCCGTTGCAGATGTGGGCAATAAAAGGATAATATTGCCAGTCAAATTATATTGAGGAATAGCTAAAGTAACATTGCCTAATGCTATGGTTGCCGTACCTGAAATATAACCACTTTGTGTATATGTTATTTCATAAGCCCTACCCGATATAATAGTGTCAGGCAAAGTAATATAAGTCAAATCTCCCGTTGCCGCCGTTGCTACGGCTAATGTGCCATTAAATGTCCATCCTGTGCCTCGTGTCCAATTTGTTGTATCAGCTCCAAAAGTTTGTTGAGCTAAAAATGTGCTTCTTGCAGGCTCTTGACTATTTTTTATAATCAAGTTAGCACCTGATGTGGTTGCGGTGTTTATTCCTAATGTTTTATTTGCAGATGAATAAATTAACCCTGCGTCACCCGTTACCGATGTATTGCCGTCAAAATAAGCTACCTGTCCACTTGTTCCGCTTACAGATATACCTCCTATTCTTACCCACGCATTACTCACCGCCTTTTTGTAATGCCATTGAATGTTTGTTGCCGTATCTAAAATAATATATGCCATTGTATCAATGGAAGGCTTACGGATGGTATCTGCTGCAAGTCCTCGAAATATAAGCCCGTCAGCAGTTGTTTGTTCTCCAAGTGTTATCTTTTGGTTGCCGTTGCTCGGATATTGAGCCAAGGCAAAGCAAGGCAAAAGGAATAGGAAAATGGGAATGAGTTGTTTCATGTTTTTTATTTTATTGCTAACCATGAGAAAGATATTAATGTAGCATTTATTGCGGGAGTACCATTGTAATTTTTAACTTGAACTGTAAATGTAGATGAAGTTTTACTTGCAACTTGTAAAATGTAATTTGTTGAACCAAAAACAGTAAGCAAAACCGCTGTAGGTTCTGAGCTAAGTCCATGAGTTACATTTATTAACTCGCTGCCTGAAATAGTTGAAGCATCTGTTACAATGTTTCTTGTCATTAACCCCGTTTGCGCCACCGTTGTAACTGTTCCCACAACATTACTTCCATCTTTGCCAAGTAAACTTGTAGGCGATACCGTGGTTGTAGAAAGAGTGACCGCACCTGTTACACCGAGGGTGCCGTTAACATCAAGAGTATATGAAGGCGTATTTGTACCAATGCCAATACGACCAAATTCATCAATCCTCATTCTTTCTGTTTGTCCAAATCCACTTTGATTTGTTATAAATGCTAATGCACTACCTGCAGAACCACTCGGTAAAAATTGAATTTCTCCAGCGTATCTACTTTGTTGTTCGTAATAATGCCTAATTGCAGTTTGAAATCTTGAACCTCCAGATGTTCTTAAAATTAAATCGTCTGACAAAGTGGCTGCGCCTGTAACACCAAGTGTTCCTGTAACGTCAAGAGTGTACGATGGAGTATTTGTACCAATGCCAACGCGATTAGTCGAGGCATCAACAAAAACCATGTTTGAGTTCCCATCACTTTCAATCCTTGTATCAAAGTCGCCTGAATCTTCGTTGAAAACTGTATTACTATTATTTATTTTTACTTGACTTGAAAAAATTGATATTCCATCTGATTGTATTCTAAATCTTTCAGAACCTGCTGTTTCAAATAATAATCCTGTTGTATTTATTGTTGATATCTTATTGTTTGATGAGCCAATATTTGGGGCTTGACTAATTTGTAATGTAGCATAACCATCATTGTTAAACAAGTTAAATGTATCTAATATACCTTTTGAAAAAATTGCATATTCTTGAAAAAATGTATTATTATAAAATATCGGTGTTCCATCTGATTGTATTCTAAATCTTTCAACTCCTCCAGTTTGAAATGATAATCCTGTTGTATTAAAAGTTGATATTTTGTTGTTTGATGAGCCAATGGTTGGGGCAGCGTCAATAGATAATACATTAAAAGGTTCAGAGTTTTTTAAATTTATACTATTAGTACTTGTTATAATATTACTAAATGTTGCCGTTGTCCCATTTAACGCCCCCGTTAAAGTTCCACCTGTCAATTTTAAATAGGTTGAATCAGCCAAACCAGTGCGAAGGTAACTTGAATTATCGTAGGTTATATTTGTTCCCGATGCCTTGACAAATCCCGTGCCGTTTAAAATGTTTTGTTTTGCAGCAAATCTATTTGTTAAATTTAATTGAGACGTATCTGATTGAGTAAACAAAAAAGATGTATCAGTATAATTTAATTTAGTCGCAAATCTTGAAGTAAGGTTTAATTGAGATGTGTCCGCAGTATTAAACTTTAAGCTAATCCTATTTGATAGTGATACGGTATCAGTACCTACCAACGTACCTACAGATAAATTTCCACTACCTAATAAAGTAGTTGAATTAACTGTTTTGATTGTTGTTCCAGAAACTAAGGTATTTTGCTTTGCGGCAAATCTATTTGTTAAATTTAATTGAGACGTATCTGATTGAGTAAACAAAAAAGAAGTATCTGTATAATTTAATTTAGTCGCAAATCTTGAAGTTAAATTTAATTGTGTAGTATCTGCCTTCCTTAGGTATGGCAATAACATATTTGTCGTGTCAGCTTTACGAAGGTAGGGAGCTAACATATTTAAAGTGTCAGATATATTTAATTTAGTGTTTAGTCTGGAAGTTAAATTTAATGATGTTGTATCAGCATCACGAAAGTATGGTAATAACATATTTGTCGTGTCCGATATATTTAATTTTAAATTTATTCTATTACTCAAAGTAATTGTATCTAATTTTCTTAGATATTTAGATAACATTAAAGTAGTGTCAGTTATATTTAGCTTAGTATTAAATCTATTTGTAAGGTTTAATGATGTGGTATCAGCGTCTCTAAAATATGGAAGTAACATATTTGTCGTGTCAGCTTTACGAAGGTAGGGAGTTAACATGTTTGTCGTGTCAGATAAATTTACCTTAGCGTTAAATCTTGTGCTTAAATTTAAAATACTAGTGTCCGCGTCTCGCAAATACGGTAATAACATACTTGTAGTGTCCGAAATATTTAGTTTAGTATTTAGTCTTGATGTAAGATTTAATAAAGAAGTATCTGCATCTTTAAAGTAAGGTAAAAGCATAGAGGTAGTGTCTACTTTCCTTAGATATGGTAATAACATTAAAGTAGTATCTGCCCTTCTTAAATATTTGCTTAACATACTTAAAGTATCAGATATATTTAATTTAATCGCAAACCTATTTGTTAAATTTAATAAAGATGTATCAGCATCACGAAAGTAAGGTAGTAACATCGAAGCCGTATCGGATATATTTACTTTAGTGTTTAGTCTGGAAGTTAAGTTTAATAACGTTGTGTCATTGTCTCTAAAGTATGGTAGTAACATTGATGTCGTATCTGCCTTTCTTAAATAAGGCAAAAGCATTGCGCTTGTATCAAACCTTGTTACAAGAAAATTGGTATCAGCGGCCAATGTTCCCGTTGTTGTTATCGTTCCACCCGTTAATCCTGTCCCCGCCGTTACACCAGTCACCCCTTGCAAATCTGTAAACGTTGGCGTCAATGTTCCACCGTCAAGCTGCGTTAAGGTTAATGTCTTTGTATCTGTTCCCGTGAAAGCTGCATTGTTTATCTTGTCATTATACGCTGTGTTCCATTCGTTTTGTTTTATGTCTGTTGGTAGCGAATAACCTGAGGCATAGCTTAACGCCAATGTTCCCGTTGTTGTTATTGGTTGCCCAGAAATAGCTAAACCCGTCGGTACGGTCATACCAACGGACGTAACCGTGCCGTTATCCGAAAAATTACCCGATACCGTGCCGCCGTCTTGCTGAGTCAAAGTAATGGTTTTTGTCGTTGTCCCCGTTACCGCTAAGCTATTTACTTTGTCATTGTACGCCGTGTTCCAATTACTTGAATTATTTGTGATTGAAGATGCCCAGGTTGAACCAGTTGACAAGGCTATGCCTGCCTCAGGATAAAATGGATTTCCTGCCTGAGCCGAACCGACCGAACCAATACCGCTAACCGTTGCGACGGTGTAATTAGCACCTAATTTAAACGAGGTTGAAACAATGGTTATTTTATTTGTATCCGTTAGGTTATATTGGTCATTGTTCAAAAGTTGTCCATTTCTAAAAACCAAAATATACGCCTTTAATTGAATGGGAAATTTAGGCGTAATCGTCCAAGTTAATACGCTTGTTGTTGCCGGTGAATATTCCTGTTTTAAAATCTTTATAGTATCATTCCCGATAGCAACGTCAACAATGCTATCTCTTATTCTATTAAACACAACCGCACTATCTAAGCGCAAAGTACCTGTAGTGGTAATTGTCCCACCAAGTAAGCCAAAGCCTGAGCCTACACTTGTAACTGTACCCGTACCTTTTGCATCTATTCTTGTAGATAATGAAGCTGTATCCGCTGCGTTTAATTTTAAGGCAAATCTGGAAGTAAGATTAAGGCTTAACGTATCGGACTGAGTAAAAAGAAATGAGGTATCAACCGAAACCGTGCCCGTGGTGGTTATCGGATTAGGTGAAACAAGTATTCCCGTACCGCCTGAAATACTTGTAAGGCTGCCAGATCCGCCGCCCGAACCTGCACCACCACCACGGGGAAATATTACCGTATAATTTTCACCTAATTTGTAGGCAGTTGAACCAATAACAACCGTTGTTTTTGTTGGTATCGTGTATTGAGTTGGCAAAAGTATTTGACCATTCCTGTAAACTTGAACTACTCCCGTACCACCAACTACTAATGTATCGCTTTGCGTCCAAGTCAAGGTTGAGGAAGAAACATTTGTAAAATCTTGTCTTGCATAAAATCTGCCACTTGTATCTGCGTAGGCTTTGCTTGCGTAGTTAGCTAACATTGAAGCCGTATCGCTTACTAAAAGTGTTGGCGTTGTATCCCTCCAAACACCTTCACTACTTAAATAATATAATGAGGCTTTATTTACTGGCGATGTAATCCGAACATCGTGTAATTCGTCTAATTCCTGACCGTTGCGGATTTTAACAAACAATTCCCCAGAACCAGCATTACTTTTGACACAAACGCCAATATATACCGTGTGTTGTGGAGCTTGCGGCTTTGTTGATGTTAATCCTCCTGCCACTGTTGGCGAAAGGTAAACGGATGAATCCTCTACTAATGCACTTGTATTTATTCCCGTTATTAATCCTTCTGTTATTATGTAACCGCTTTGATTGTTCGCTATGCTTTCAGCAACTATGCCAAAAGTATTAGCAGAAAAAGCATCGGTAACGCCTAAGGCTTTTGCAACGGTTATCCTGTTACCTTGACTTCCTGATAAATAAACGACCGTACCTTTTGCCAAGGTTGCACCCGTGCGATTGTTAACCCTTTGGTGTAATTGTTGCCCAATCACATTAGTCACTAATCCTCCCTTTAATCCTTGAATTAAAGAGCCTTGCGTGTCATTATATTCAACCTCACCTACTCCCACTGTTCCATCTTTTGCCGTGTTAAAGGTGATAGAATCAAAAGGCATAGTTAAACCCGATGTTCCACCGCCAACTAAGCCCCAAACATTTGATGTAAAATCAAATGAGTATATTTTTAAATTAACCGTGTCAATTATTAACCATGCGTTTTGATTTGTAGTTGGTTGAATACTTGCAGTGTCGGAAATTGAACCGCGCCAGACAAGACCATCCGCTGTCGTTTGGAAACCTAATCTTTGTTTGTTTCCTGTATTTGGAAATTGAGCAAAAAGGGAAATTGAAAGGAATAAAAAAAGAATTGAGGGTAAATTTTTCTTGCCCCCAATCCTCTTAATCAAATTACTACCCACTTTCAATAAAACCTCCTGGATTAAAATCTCACCTATTTTTCCCAACGTCTTTAAAAAACGTCTTTCTTTTTTTGGTTTGTCTATCATAAAACTATGCCCATTGTGTTATAAATATCTAAGATTTGTTCCTCTTCGTCACCGTAACAAGTAGCGTCAGGACAACCAATGGCACTGGGAATGAAAGCCGCATAAGATGTGGCGCAAGAACAAAGGAAATCTTTAATCCTTTTTTTCTTTACGTCCAACCTTTGCAACAAAGTATCTTGATAAAATTTTAATCCTTCAACCCCGACGTTTTGCCCGTACTCATTATCTAAGGTATATAAACCGTTTGAACCAAGCTGCATAACCATGTACGGCGTTGCCTCGTATAAAACGGCGTTGGCACAAAAGGATTTTAATTGTTTATCCCAAAGTTGCTGATAAACCGCTGAGGTAAACGCGGTACTTGTTCCCTTTTGAGCCACCATTGCATCATACAACGTTAAGCCAATAGCGGGAACAATCCAACGAAACTCGGCATCTTGAATATGTGGGCTAATAAGTGTTTTATCAAGCCTAATATCTGCTGGCGTTGGACGTGCAATCCCTCCAGCTATTACTTCACTCGGTTGTATTAATTGGCTCATTTATTGGAGTTGTTTGTTCTATTTCTAAAGGTGCATAACCCAATATTTCTCTTTTTTCATTAATTGAAAGGTTTTCTTCCACCTTTATTTCACCCATGAAAGACACGGGCAAAGTATTTGAAATACCAAACGAAACGTCTGTAAATGCTGGATTATAAAGCCCAATTTCTTTTAAATAAGGGTTGATAATTTTTGATAGCATTAAGTTTTGACGCGGTTTAATTACCGTATTTTGCAAGTATTCCATTTCCTGCCTTATCTGTTGATTGCTTCCAAGTTGCCCCGACGTTGCAAAACCTGCTAAGGACTTGCTCCACCTATTCGCTACCACAATGGCTGAGGCTGCAAGGTTTTGAAGGTTTAAAAATTCACCTTCATTTTCTTTTGATGTTGGTATAAAATTAGCTTTTAATTTTTCATCTCTAAGAACCTGAACAAATAATTTGTGATTATTACCCATTCCTGTAAACTTTGCCTCAATGCCTTCAACGAGGCTTTTGGCTTCATCTGAGGTCATTGACCCAAAGAATTGTAAAATACCTGAAGGCATAAAGCCGTTTTCAAATTTACTTGTATTAAATCTTTGAATCCTATATTCAATTTCTGCCCACATTTTCGCCCCTATCCACTCAGGTAAACCAAAGTAAAAATAACCCGCCGCGTATTGCTTAACATGAATAATTGACCGTTCTGTTCCGTCCTCAAATTTTTTAAACTCAGGGTAAATCGGTACTTCCCTAAATCCTTCCCTTTCGTAATATGTGCCCTCAGTCGTTAACGGTACTTCTTCCCAGTTATCGTAAATGCCAACGGAACGTATAATCTGATCCGCTTCGGCTTTTCGTATGCCAATATTGTAAACAGGGACATGGTAAATATAAGTGAATGGCTCATTACCAACTTTGCCCCGTACTATTTCTGCAAAGCAATTGCCAAAAGCATCGTAATCAAAAGCCAATGAACCAAGGACTTCTTGCAAGTTTTGTGAATGTAGATTAACCTGCCCAATAACTTCTTCAATCTTATTTAAAGATTCGTTCATTATTACCTCACCCTTCATTGACGTTGTAAGTAATGTGTTAGACTTCCCTTTTATTGGAATAAAGCCGTCACCGACAACCATGTTAACCTTATCCTCAATAATTCGCCTGAGGGTTGGGGAATTGTTTACAATTGCGATAAGACTTTTAAGGAAGTCATCTTTCTGGGTAAAGAATCTAACCCATTTTGCGCCTGTGAAATCAAGTCTTTCGCGCGATGGTTCATTAAAAATATCCTCCTTTACAAGCATTGTATTGGAAGTATCTAAAGTAACAGAAGCCAATAAAGGACTATTATTTCTTTTTAAATTTCTTTTAGCCCTGTTTGGCGTCGCTTGAATCGTTTTCTTTATTTGGCTCATAGGTTTTTTTCTCAGGCGTGAAAATAAGATGTTGGCTAACAGATTTGGGGTTGGTATTGTACCAACCCCTTAATTCTGCCTGTGTAAAATTTCCGATAGCCTTCTTTAGTATTCCTGCCTTTCCAGTTGGGTCTGCACCAACGTAAATCATTAGCTTACTTTTTTCGCGTACTATCATGCTTATGTATTTTAATCAAGTGCAGCCATTACGGTTGCTCCATTAACAATAAACCTTGCTTTTTCAGTCGTTCTGCAAGTTAAAGTCAATGTCTCTTGATTTGAATCAGTAAACAAAGCACCCGATAAACCTTCTGCACTTGTAAGCCTTACTGGTCTCTTTTTAGCTCCAATTACCTCAGCGCCCCAAATCCA
>Ga0209353_10000787_pt1 | contig 18614 bp, 37 predicted proteins | sample LauGreSpBDMM15SD_2_FD_187561 | JGI IMG/M metagenome (GOLD analysis project Ga0209353, IMG submission 187561) | Freshwater lake microbial communities from Lake Michigan, USA - Sp13.BD.MM15.SD (SPAdes) (version 2) | ecosystem: Environmental > Aquatic > Freshwater > Lake | place: Lake Michigan...
ACCTGCGGGAATCACAGTACCTGCGTTAGCGGCAGTCAGTGATACATTGGAGAAGTACGCACCAGCAGTGTTGGTCGTTGCATTCGCCAGAATGATTTTGTTCATTGCTAAAGCCATGACTTTTTCTCCTTACAGTGAAAGGTAGTTGTAACCCGTCACCTTGGTCATTGACTTAGGTTTGACGTTCACCAATTCGGCAATCATCAAAACTGCGCCAACATAACCAATTTGCCAGTTCGGGAGTGTGGACTCAAAGCCTGTAAACACAAACGAACCTTGCTCATGGATGTACAGAGACAAGTAGTTAGTGTTCAGGAAGTACACAGTACCTTCAGGGCAGTAAGGGTCTGGATAGATAGGTACGCCAGCAACCATCAAAGCACGGAAAGCGGCGGCAGGGCCATTGGTTTCACCATCAAAACCTGCGCCTGGAGTGATAACGTATTGTTCTTGACCAACAAAGTCTTGAGCCAACAGTGTCCAAGTGCCAAAACCGCAAACACCAAAGCTAGGCATTTCAGCACCAGCTTTCACTGTGCCAGAAATGTATTGCAGAATGTTTTGACGGGTTGGGTTCACAGAGCCAGCGGCATACTGTGAAGACTTCCACCAAGTGTAGGAAGAACGGTCAATGTTGCCGTATGTGCCAGAGTTAGCAACAGCAGCGGGTAAACCGATAAACTGTTGTGTGTTGGTTGTGTTTGTGTACAAGGCAGTTGCCATTGCATCCATCATCACGTTGGTTGCATCGTTCATACGAGCTTCAATCAACGGAATAATAGCGGCATCTTGCTGAACTGCGCCTTCCATACCGAGGAACGGCACGGGAGAAATCATCAGTTTCAGGTCGAATTCAGCGTTGTAAGCACCTTGTTGAACTGACGGTTGGGCAAAAGAGCCACTGTAGTCAGACCATTGGGCATTTACAAACTGTGCACCTTGGACAGGAACGGTTATTGAAGAAACACCACCAGAAGCAGACTGACTGTTGGCAATCAGAGCCGCCATGAGGGGTGTCGAGTTATAAAGCTGGACAACCAGCTTGGGGATAAAGGCTCTACGAGTAACGTAAGTCAGTTCGTTGAACTGTGCTGACCCTGTTGCTGGTAGGATGCCGCCGCCAATAGCCATAAGGCCTCCTGTGAAAAAAAATTACCCTCTTACAACCCAATAGGACGTTGCGGTTTACGCAAGTCATTGAGCGCATTCATTGCCTCATTCCGTGCAGCAGCGACTGGGTTCTTCCAATACTTGTTCAAGTCAAATTGCTTGACAGCACTTGGGTTGTATCCAGTTGAAGTAGGCACTGCTGCTTGCTTCATCCACTGATGGTATTCGGCTGCTGTTTCGTGATTTGTAATGCCACGCTCCAACATAATTTTTTCTACATCACCGACTTCTGACTCATTAGAAATCAAACCCTTTTTCATTAAACTCTGTCTGCGTTTTTGCAGTTCTTCAATTGCTTCTTTCTCACGCAACTTGGCTTCTAAGGCTTGAACACGGTCTTCAGAACGGCTGACCGCTCTGTGTGTGTAGTCTTCAATGTCAAGTTCTGGAATAGGAAGGTCTGGTTTAACCTTCTTAGTCATACGCAAGAAATCTTTACGAGTTTCTGGGTTCTCCGCAAGAGTTTGAGCAAGTGCCGCCAGCTCATCACGGGCTTCTAAGGACATATTTTCTAGTGACATAAAGTTACCCTCTTTATACGATTAAATTACACGCTTACCGTCTGCTGGCTTTTGGACAGCCATAGCTGACTTGCTTATTTTGTTGGGGCCAGTCAAACCACCGAATTGTGAAAAACGGGGAGTGTTGGTAACAACGCCATTTTGTTGGTTATTGTCTGTAGGTTTGCGAGGTGCTGCTGCGCCTCTGGGCTTAAAAAGTTCCATTTTGATTCCTTACATTGTGGGAGGGGGAGGCATACCGCCTTGAGGGGGAATACCAGGGACGGATGCTTGAGCCATTGCTCTGCCTTCAGGGGTAGCACCACCCGCCTGTGGCAAAGTTTGCAGTAACTGAAGAATTTCAGATTGCTGTAACTCGTCAGTTTTGCCTTTTTTCTGACCAATCAATCCGCTGAGTACACGAATGGCGTTGAGAGTTTTCTTTCCCTCTTCGGAAACTGAGCCAAAAGCGGGTAGAGATTGCTCAAGCAAATCAATAGCCATGCTTATGTTAATAAGTGCAGCTTCTTTGTTTCCCATTTTAGGTTCTGGAGTAGACATGGGGGAGGCCATTGGAGGCGGCTCCATTTCACCCATATCTTCTGGCATTTGCGATTCATTAGGGGTGGGTGCGCCCGCAGCCGCTTGACCGCCTCGCATTAACTCCATCAACTTATCTGGTGGAACACTCATAATCACTCCTTGCCGTGTTTGTAACCACTTACAAACATCTTGTCAATAGGTAGAGGGCATTTTTTGTCAGCCCTCTGTAGACATTACTTGCGACCTTTACGGGCTTTGCGTCCCATACGAGCCATTTTTGCAACCATTTTTGCTTTTCCGTACATCATGACACATTCCTTTTACAAGGCCACCTCAAAGGGGAGGCAGCCACACCCTTCCTTGCGGAATCTTGAATTAACGGCGGCACTTACGTCCACTTTTTGCCTTCATGTTCATCTTGAACTCCCATATTGTTTGCGGTTAGAGTCACGTTGACTCCTCCCGTATGAGGTTTTATACCCAGTCTGACGCATTGTCAAGTTAGGGCTTGCTTCGTTTCTTTTCAAAGAAGCGGTGTCAACCCGTGGTTGGTCAGCCGTAGGTTGTGTCATGCCTGTGTTGCTTGTAGCCATCATCCCACCTTTTTTAAGTCTGGTTTACCTTCTGCTTTTGGAGGTTGCATTTGTTGTGCTTGTTGCTCCATAGCCTGTTGAGCAGCTTGCTTTTCTTCTGCTTTTCTTAATCTATCCAACAATAATTGTTTCATTGGCGGCTCAATCATGTCAAGCAAGGATTCCTTGTCAATCACGCCAGCCTGGAACAACTCAAACGCCATCTTACGACTGTCTTCCATAAAGATGGGTGAATTAGAGTGAGCATCGACTTTGACTACAAAGTCTTTGGTGAATTGGTCAGCAATAAATTTGCGTCCCTGTGCATCTGTGTAGTGGGTATTGTCGTAGACCTGCATACATTTAAGATACAAAGTTGCCATCTTCTCTAAGCTGTCCTCAATAATAAGAGCACGTTTCTTAGCTCGACTTGAACCTAGACGGGCAAGTGTAGAAGCGTGACCAGAAGAGCGTACACCTGCTTCTCCACGACCCTGCAATACAGAAACAATGCCAGATGCTTCTTCAAACATCAGGTCTACTTCACCGATTTCTCGGAATAAATCAGGAGGTATAGTGGGTGCTAACTTCTCTACCTTAGCATTTGGCATATCAGTTGCAATCAAGCCACCTGCTCTGTTGAGCGCAAAATTCTTCTCATCAAGAATACCTGTAAAGCCAATGAGAGCGGTAGGTGGACTGACCTGTTTAGCAAGCAAGTCCAATATTTCGGTCATCCGTTTGTTGCGTAGTTGTTGGAGATAGACCAGACGCTGAACTTCTGAGCCACCCCAGTAATAGTCGTACAAAGGATTAGGGCAGATTTGCACAAATGGCAATTCGCCTTTAAGGAACATTGACTCGCCTGGACGGTCATAGATGATGACGTTGGGGTCAGCTTTCGTAACCACTTGATAGTCTTTTGTCTCGTCATTCCAGACCCACAACTCGACCATTTCTATGGTTTCTTCAGAAACCTGTGCTTTGTAGTTGGGGTTACCCGACAGGTCAAGATTAATATTGCCGTACAACGTAGGATTGGATTGAGACAATATGATGCGTTGAATGCCGTTGGCAATTTCGGTACGCTCATGTTGCGTGGTCATAACCCGTTTGACAATATCATCTCTTTTTGGATGACTGTAGAGTCTGTCATACAACTCTGACCTAGTGATGTAGTAGGTTTGGACAATAGCTTCTTGTCTGTCAGTGTAGGAACTGTCTTCACGTAACACGCCAATACAGGCGGGTTCTACCATGTAGGGGTGGATACCGTTGTTGATGACAAGTTTGACAAAGGTTGTGTTGTAGCAAAGTGACCAAGTAACTGCGGTTGAGAATACCTGGTCAGCGTTGCTGTTTAGCCACTCGTCATTGAGAGCTTTGCTCAAGGTCGGTACTTTGATTTGTTCTTGTTCTGCAACAGAAGCACCCGTGTGGATAGAGAACTTGGTGGTTTCTGCTGAGTACAGGAACGAGGTAAGTTGGTCTATGTGTGGGTAAATCTTGTTGTAGATGGCGGGTACATCATCAGGCGCATTACCAAACAGATAGTAAGAGCGTAAGGATGTGTAATCAACTTTGCGCTGTTCACGACTGACAAGGCACTTCTCTATGAGTTCTAAATAAAAATTTTCTCTGGCTACGGGTTCTTTAGGGATTCTCATTTTCTCACCTGTAAGTTTTCGTGGTCATTCATTACCACATTCGCACGGGGGCCTTGCAAGTCACCTGTTGATTTTGGGTTAATTCCCACGGATTCTCCATTAACAGACTTAAATTGTCCACCCATAACCGATTTCATGCTAATGTTGCCACCTCCACCCCAGATAACGGACTCGCCCGGGCGGGTTTGTTTCTGTTGCTGTTGATTCTGGGACTGAATTGCGTCTGTAGCCTCGGCAAACTGCTTGTCTGACAGCTTATTCTTGCGTTTCATGTAGCCAGTCTGGTGTTCTCCAGCTTTTGTGGACTTAATGTCCGTCATATCGTATTCAATAGCCAGTTGCTTCAGATTATTGTCGGTTGCAGAGGTTTTTGCCGACCTTGTGCCTACTGGCTTCAAGTGGACAACAGATAACTCACCTTTGCAGTGTTTCATGGGGCATGTTGGCTCCCATGCCTCAAAGATTCCGTGGTTTGTGCAGTAATAGTCTCTCAGTATTCCCATTTTTACCCCCTTAGTGCTTCGTCAAGTGAAATTTCGCTGTAATCGTGCCTGTTTACCATCCCAACTTTGATTTTTATGCCGTCTGAGGTCACTTGTAGACCCATTTTTGGCTTAAAAACGGGTTGAGATGTCTTTCTGTAGTCCACATAACGGGTGTTATCTATGCGTTTCATGACCTTTACATTGCCAGCAACCCACTGTTGATAGGCTTTACTGACCCGTTTTTGCACGTTTTCTGTCAGTGGTTCTTCGTTATAGATGAATACATCATGGAAATGCCCATGACTTATCCCTGCAAGTTCAGCAAAAAGGGCAATAGAGATGCCTCTTTCCTTGTCAGCGTAGAAACGCTGCATGTGTTTTGTCAGTTCACGCTTGCTTAACGGACTCATATTGGTACTCCACTGTGTAACCTATGCTCTGCAACCACAACACAAACTCTGCCTCGCCATACGATTTGGTAGGGTCAGCAGGAACAACGATGTGATTATTTGTTTTTAGCTTTCTTGTCTGGGCATGGTGGCCTAGCAAGCCACCAAAATCAAAGCCTTGCTCGTGAAAGCCGTGCCCCACATACTCAATGCTGAAGTTTTTAGCTATTTCATCAGGACAATACTTATAACCATAAGATTGAAGGATGGGCTTCAATATAGCTGAAAGTTGGGCATCTTCATTCCAACCGTGTATCTCATTTGCGTTTAGGTGCATGATGCCGTGCTTGTTACAGGCTTCTAAGAATCGCTTGCTTCGCAAAGAGAATCCACCGTTTTGCACCACCTTGACTGGCTCTGTGGCCTGAGTCCAAGAAAAGTGTAGGTACAGGTTACCGTCACCAAAAGCACAGTGTGAGGGTGCGCCTATGTAATCGTAGTCATAGTATTCAGGCTTGAAGTTCTTGCCGTTCAGAACCCACCCATCGTCTTGGACGATAAGGCAGTAGTCAGTCTCTATATAGGCGTACAAGCCGTGCATCATGAAGAGGGAATACCCAAGGTAGTCTATGTGGTGGCAACGCTTCCAGACTACATTGCTTGGCAAGTTGGGGGGTTCTTCTAGGGAGATGAGTAAGCCTTGTGAGCCTGGCAACTCTTGCATAGACTTGACTATGGAGGGTATGGCAGACGCTCCATTGTTGTGCCCGTAGACAGACACGATGGTCAATTCACTGTGAACCATACATTCCAATCCTCTTTAAATAATCACTTACGTTTCTGCCTACAGCTATTTGTTCAGGAGAGAAAGATTCTTGTGCTGCGCTCACATTGCGGGAGAGTTTGTGCGCTATCAATCTAGGCTGAATTTGCTCTGCGTAGGCAACGGCAGCGAGGGCAGAGGCAATCACACGGTCATCTTTACCACGACCAGGCGCACCTAAGAAGCCTCCTTCTCGCACGATACCTTTCATTTCTTCTAAGGTATCCATGCTAAGAATGCCCATCATGCCCCGTTCAAAATAGTCTTTCATGTACTGCAACATACGTTCTTTGCTGTTGGCGGTGGTGAGGTAGCCAATACTGTTGGACAGACCACCAAGGGTGTCGTTACGCCTCCAGATGTAGTTGGTCATGCTACCCAACACATCCATCAAGTCCCGACCTGTAGCCCCGCCCATAGATGTTGCCAAGCGTTTCAAATTACGCAACTCGTTGATAACCGCCTGACCTGGGCCATTAACTTCCAAGTTCAGGGTCGAGTTCTTGTATGCGCCAGCAAGGTGCGCTATCACCCACGCAAACTGGTAGGTGTTGAGTTCAGAGGTTGCAAACTCCGCTACTTGGTCAAGTCCATCTGCATAACAGCGGTAGACCTGAATACAGAATCTGTCTGCCCAGTCAGAACTACCGTAGGCAGGGTCTGCACCTATCACATAGTAGGCAGAATCTATAGGCTCTTCCCATATCTTGAGAGTTCCCAGACGCTCCGTAGACTTCAGCACCTCAGTGTCTTGAAAGAGTTGACCAAACGAATACCTATAGTAATCACATTCTGTGGTCTTGCTCTTCTTGGCAGCTTCTGTACAGCGGGTATGTGAGAAGAAGGATGTGCCCGTCATTACAAAGGCATAGTCCTCAGTGGGTGGAAACTCTTGGTACATAAGAGCATCATCTTTGATGCCCTCTGCCATCTTCCAACGCCACCAGGCCATTTGTCTGCTGTTAATCTCAAAGCCGTAGAGCTTCTTAATATCTTTGTGCCATTCCTTTTCTTCCCCTGTCAGCTTGCCATCCCAGTACACCTTGTAGATGTTTGAGTCGGCAGGGACTTGGTAATACTCATTTCTCCACCAGCCGCAGAAGATTGCACGTTGAGTCTTAGCTCGCTTGGCAGTCTTATACATGTCATGGAACATGTTGAAGCCTTGAGCCGTACTCTCAAACAAGTACAGCCTTTCTGGGTTCTTTTCAGCAAGAGAAGCTATCAGCGAGGCTAGACCTTCTTCGTTTCCCCAAGAGGCTGTCTCTGTACCGTGTAGATAAGTGATAGCTTTACCTTGTCCCAGACGAGACTTATTTCCCGCAATTTGATAGAACAATCTTGACCTGTTCTTGAGAACCATCTGGTTGCGGTTATGGGCAACCAAGGGTATCTTGTATTCCTTGGGTAATCCTTCAATGTACATAGCAAGAGTAGAACGGAACATGTCTCTGTTCTCTTCTGTATCCGCAACCAATGTACCTTGCCACCCTGGATGGGTGAATTGCCAGTAAAGGTCAAGTGCCAAGGAAATAGTTGTGATACCCAACTGCCTACCTTTGAGGATGACAAAGAAGTGAACGTCTTCATCTAAACCTTTCTGTATCTCATCCATCACATATGTCTGAGTACCCAGAAGGTTACCCATCTTCTTCAAGCCCTCTTCCTTAGTCTCAATCTTGAGTTCGGAACAGAACTTGTAAAACTTCTTCAGGTCAAAGTTCATCTGTCTTCCAATTAGCAATAACGTAGCGACAATCTGTCTTTGCACACGCTATAAGTTCCCGAACATGTCTTTCTGAATACCTGCTCTTCCAATCACTGACAAGAGCAACCTTCTCCTCTTTCTTAATGCAAGACGAGGCTCTCCTCATCTCTGCTCGCAAGCGCAAACGGCTCTCCTGTAGCTGCATCCTCAAATCCAACTCTGTAGCCATACGCCACCGCCTTCTCTATCTCCACCGACATCATGAGCATCCTCCCCTCTGTTTGACAAAGACGAGTAGCCAGGATGCGACACACATGCCGCAACTCATCCTCCGTCATCCACAGTAGTTCAGTCATCTTGGTATCCAGCCCATTTAAACAAGTAGTAATACATTAACTCCTCCCACCTCTGCTTAGGATGCTTCTCTATCAAGTCACAAGCACACTCAGCTTGCCAGAGCCAATAACGCTTACTCATGACATTCTCCACACCCTGACAGTGTCACCCTCAGTCCTAGCAGCAAAGTACCTGCCCAACCTCTTACCAGCCCTGTAGTTGGCATTCAACACCTTCGCACGGGCTACCAGAGGCACTACAAAACTATCCCCTACCTCCATATCCTCATACGGGTAAGCGTAAACAGTACGCTGTTTAGGCATCCTTACTCCACTCTCCAGCACTAGCTCTGTAATCATATTAACCTCTCTACCAATAACTCCATAGTATAGATAAAAAAAGGGCTAGTCAAGAAGTAACCCCTGACTAACCCTTAAAGAAGCCGCTAGAGCATTCGGGAACTAGCAGCAACTGCAAAACCAACTCTACCAGAAAATGTAAATTTTTCTATGGGGGGCGAGAAGTGGGGTACACCTCTTTTCAGACCCTCAGACCCAATAGTGTGGGCGCAAACACTGTGGAAAGCACAGGCAAAGCATAGGTTGTCCCTTGTCCCTTATTTAACGCATGACTGTAGCATGTAGGGGATAACTACTACACAGGGTGAGCGGGATGTGATAACCCCCATGCTACCCCGATAAGCTACCAGGTCAACGGGTAAATAACCTATTAGATAAACACACCTAGAATATATCTAGTATATTACATAGTCTAACCCTAGTCTATTACTGGTGTATTAACTTAGTTACTAACAGGGTTGTTGATAACTTAGAGTTATCCACACTATCCACAGGGTGCACTGTTATGGTGATTATGTGCACTGTTGTGGTGTTGTGCAGTGCAGTATTGTGCTATTGTGGTGCATGGCTATTTTAGAGAATGCAGCAAAATAAGGGGCTAGCATATTGGCATGTATTGTGCATGTATAAATGTGTTGATAGTCTATAGCATGTCGCAAAATAGAGTTATCAACAACACATTAAAGGGGTTAGTAACCATGATTATCAAAGCTAGATTCTCTCAAGACTTAGCAACATTAGCAAAATGGCTAGCTGCATATCAAGCGCAAAATGGAGCTATTCAGGTCTTTATTAACACTGTTTACACTAATCAATCAGAAATTATCGGTAAAGACCATGAGATTATGTTCTTTATAGGTTATGTAGCAGGTATCGGTGAATCAGGGTTAGAGCACGTAAGCAAAGTCTAAGATAATACCGAATAGCCTTACGGGGCTATTCAGTGCTATTTTGCACGTAAACAGGGGATAGTATCCATGAGAGTTATACCGATTCACGTATTAAATAAGACACAGGCTAGCTCTGTAGCTGGCAGTGTGACTACTACGTCAAAAATGCCATGTAAGAGCTATTCTCTTCCTACAGTGGCGTGCATTACAGGCTATAAGATGTCAAAAATAGCAGGTAGCATATGCTCTACCTGTTATGCAAACAAGGGGAACTATGTGCAATATGCAAACAATATCGAACCAGCACAGCACGCCAGGCTAGATAGCTTGCATGATGAATTATGGGTTTCTGCTATGGTAGCTCATATAGGCAGAGACAGCTATTTTAGATGGCATGATTCAGGTGATTTACAGGGTTTATGGCATTTAGAGAAAATAGCACAGGTAGCAGAGCTAACCCCTGACTGTATGCACTGGCTGCCTACACGTGAATATTCTATGGTTAAACAGTACATAGCTAAACACGGGGCACTGCCTAAGAATCTAATTGTCAGATTATCGGCCATGTACGTTGATAAACAGGTAACCATACCTGCTAGCTTACAGGGTATAGCTAACGTCACAGTATCTAACGTGCACACAGTGACAGCTATAGGCCACGAATGTAATTCACCTAAACAGGGGAATAAATGCCTAGACTGTCGCATGTGCTGGTCAACTAAACCCGTAAGCTACAAAATACATTAAACAAGGAGATAACATGAACACATTAAACAAGGTTTTAATGCGGGTTACTTTAAATTCAGGTAACCAGGCTATTTATGATGTGCTGCCACAGCATGTACCTAGAGAAGATATCCCACAGTCTAAAGACTGGCCTGTAATGTATGGCACACAGGTTGCACATGAATCACAGGGGCTATGGTTTTACCCTGGTAGCTGGGAAGAGATAACAGATAAAAAGCTATGTTATTCATTCTCTAACATGTAGCAGCTAGCCTATAGCCTATTTTGTAGGCTATGGGATGCCTGTTAGGTATCAATCAATCAACACACACAGGGGCATAGTATGCAAAAGAGAATGAAAGCTAAATTTAACGGAGTAGATTCTAGGACGGGTTACCCTATCAATAAAGGGGACGACATAATTTACGACACAGTAACCCGTAAAGCTTATATAACCGATGACGATGACGGGTTGACGTTTCAATCAGCAGATAGGTATATATCGGACGTTTATAACGTAGGAGGCAGGGAATACTACAGAAATAAGCAGGGATTGTGCATAGATGCCCCTTGCTGTGGTTGCTGTACTGCTTAAAGGATAGCCCCCATGAATACCTACAAATTAAACACAGGGGTACACGTGTTAGCCCGTCCCTTAAAAGATGGCAGCCTGTACCCGTACACGTACATAAACCGCACACAGGCAGAGAATGCAGCCCGTAAACATGGCGGTGAAGTCTATCAAAGCCACTGGACTAGAAGAGTCTTCTATGTAACCCCTAATAGGAAATAGCCCCATGACACAGCAAGAACAAACAATATCTATGCTTTTCAAGGCTTTGCGTGAAATAGAGCAAACAGGCACCCATTACCCGCCCCATTGGGAAAAATACACGGAAGAGCAAAAGCTGCAATTCCCGCCCCATAGAACAAAGGAAGCAAAAATTGCTTTTGATGCCCTTATCAAAGTAACAGAGGATATAGCCCCATGAACATCAAACCCTTAAAAGTAGACTATCACCGCAATGGTGTGAGCGGTGAACCCTTTCATTGTGTCCTCTTTGACAAGGAAGAGGATGGCAAAACTACCCACATGCTTGCGGTTAGATTCCCCGATGATGAGGGAGATGGCTATCAAAACCCCCGCATTGCAGTCTTTGACATTGCCCTTTTGTATGAGTCTGTGATTGAGTTTGGAGAGAATTCATTCAGAGGTGACCATTTCGTGGATGACATCGACAAAGCTATCAAAGCCCATTATGAGGAGATGACCCATGATTAGATTCAAGCCTGAGTCATTAAATGACACAACAAAATGCTATCCCCGCACCTTGCAACAGGCATTCCCTGCTGCCCCTACATGGGGACAATATGTACCCCCATTGCATGATAAAGTGCTGTATGCAGTAGGGTTATTTGCATTAGGGTTCTTGACAGCCCTGATTGCGATGGGAAATTAAAAGTAAGTAAGTACTAACTATGATTAAAACTGTATGAATGAACAGTATATAGTTAGGGTAAACACCTATACACTATGATGGTTATATGTGTATAATATTAGATGTAGAGATAGTTCTACACCATTGTTCTTTAAACATGAAAGGAAGTTCCTATGAAACAAGTATATGTTGGTCAGCTTGTTGTTGTTAATGATTTGCCTGATGCTACCCTTTACAGGGTTGTTGAGTTAGCTGGTAAGTTCAATGTTGGTCTGATTGACTCAGGTATTGAGAAAATACACCCTAACCAAAAGGTTCAATGGATTGACAAGAGTTGCTTAGAAGCCCCAACTCAAAAACAATTAGCGCAAATAGCCTGACAGTAGGGGGGTTAATAGCCCCCCTATTGACAAGCCTTAAAAAGCCCCATAATATGCAAGCCGTTGTAGTCGCACACAACCAAATGAAGCCGCTTACACATGCGTTCAGGCCTCTGAGACTACTCAGGGGGTGCGACCCGAATGCAGTTGTAAGTGGCTTTTTTATTGCCCCTGTGACTACAGCCGTACCCCATACGTTAATAAGTGCCCCTGACTGTGGCAGCGTGGGAGGAAAGCGGTTCAGCTTGACCGAGACCTGTAAAGGCTCAATAGGGAAACGGCTGCACGAGGGTTCTGCCCCAAGTGATAAACAGGCATGTAGGTTGATAGTCGATTGTTGCAGAGACAAATTCTCTGGCCTGATAAATAAAGTAGCAGACAGCATTAAGGGTAAAACCCCAATGCTGACACCCAGCAGGGTGACGCATAGGACACAGACTAATCATCATCCCTATACGTTGTCCCTACTATTGTCTAAAGGAAAGTAACCATGAACAAACAAGAAGCAAATCAACTCTTAAACCAAGTCAGAGAGGGCATATTGCACCCCCCCTCTGTCATCATCAAAGCCCTAACCATCACAGGAGACATACATGCTAAATGCCCTAATCTGGATAGCACTGCTGACAGCAGGTGCAGTAGTAGTGATAGCCCCATTACTCATCATGCTGTTGTACAAAGTCCACAATGAGAACCCCAATGATTGAATACAAATTTAAACCAACGCCAGAACAATCTGAATGGCAGTGCTATTTATTTGGCAATCGACCCGACAGTCTGGGTATTGTGTATCGCCCAAGAAAAGGTAAGGTTCCAAATTTGTTTGTGCGCTGGATGATGCGTATTTTTTTTGATTGTCTGTGGGTGAAGGATAAGAAAGGAGAACCCCAATGACACAAGATGAACTGCATCAATTACTTGACTACAACCCAGAGACACTATTGTTCGTAAACCATTGAATATGAAAGGAAAAGTATGGACACTCGACAACACAAATAATTTTGTTGCATCATCTAATTAACTGTGCTTATAATCTAATCCCAATCAACTGAAAGGTTCGTGACCATGAAACTGTGTATCAACTGTAAACACGTTGTCCTGCCAAAGCTGCATGACAACAATGAAACTGCAAGGTGTGGCTACAAACACCCTATAAGCCTCGTAACAGGGCTTCAAGTCCCCGATGACAAGCTACCCTACTGTGCTGTCCAACGACTCAACCATGAGCCTTGCAAGATTGCTGGTGACCTCTGGGAAGCTGCCGACCATGTGATGACTCCAGAGGAAGAGGAAGAACTCATGCGGGAGATGCCACATGAGTGACTTCAGCCCCTCCACCCGCAACTCCGCAATCTGGTCTGGTGACTCCCGCAAGGTAGCCAACGGCAGAGCCAACGAAGTTATCCTGACCAAGCAAGGCATTATCGAAATAGAAGACCTGTCAGAGATAGAAGCTGTCCAGATGGGTCATGTGATGGAGCCTGTCATTGGCAAACTCGCACAAGCCAAGCTGGGTGTCGAGTTAACAAAAATAGAAGAGAGTCTCACCCATGTCAAACACCCCTGGTTCAAGTCCCACTTTGACTTTGCTGGCAAACAAGGCGGCAAGACAATCCTTGTTGAAGTTAAAAACTATAACGCAGCAACTCGCAATAAGTTCGATATTGCGGGTGTCTGTCCTCCAGCAGACATGGCTCAACTGGTACACGAAGCGGCTGTATTCGGTGTCGATATGGTTTATCTCGCCGTACTATTCGGTGGTCAGGAGTTCGTCCTCATTCCCTTCACAATCACAGAAGAACAGAAGGAAGACCTTATCAAACAGATGGCAGTCATCTGGGGACATGCACAAGCAGGGACAACTCTACCGCCAGAAACAGTTGAGCAAGTCAAACTTCTCTACCCTGTTTCTCAAGAGTCGGTCAAGACAGCTTCAGCTTCAGTCGAGCAAGCCTGTCTAGCCCTAGCTCAAATCAAGGCCAACATCAAGCATCTAGAGGCACAGGAAGAGCAGTACGACACCCTTGTCAGAGGCTATATGGAGGATAAAGCAACTCTTGCAACCATAGATGGACAGGTGCTTGCCACTTGGAAGTCAGCCAAGTCAAGCATCAAGTTCGATGCAAAGCTCTTCCAAGAAGCCATGCCAGACATTTACAAGCAGTTCATGCGTGAGATGCCTGGTTCTCGTAGATTCCTTTTAAAGTGAGGTTCACATGTTTTTCAAAGACAAAGAGTTACAACGTCAAGTAGATGATTTAGAAGCAAATCTTTTCCGAATGAAGATGGATTTAGATACCAGCAGAATACGCTTAGATGCGTTAATGAAAGCCTATCCACATGGCACTACCCGCACAGGTGAGCCACGTAAGAAGCCTGGCAGAAAGCCGAAGGTGCAAGCATGAAAGCCTATCCCTACATGCACAAGCACCCGACCTCTGGTCAGACAACTATGTCAGATGGTATGGATTTAAGAGACTGGTTCGCAGGTATGGCCTTGCAAGGCATCTTGCCTGACGCATTTCAGCAAGCGCCATTAAATTATCCTGAAGGCAAGTTGGCTGACACTTGGTCTGCCATTGCCTACGAAATAGCAGACGCAATGATTAAACAACGAGAAGTAAAGGATGTTCCCAATGAATAATATTGTTCCGTTTCAAGACATGCAGCAGATGGCAGAAGTTGCCGCTGGTAGCAAGATGTTCGGGTTCAAGAACACACAGGAAGCAATGGCAATCATGCTCTTGTGCCAAGCCGAGAACCTACACCCCGCAGTAGCCATGCGTGACTTTCATGTCATCCAAGGCCGTCCCGCTCTCAAAGCAGATGCAATGCTTGCCAGATTTCAACAGGCAGGTGGAACAGTTAACTGGAAGGAATACACAGATGACAAAGTCACAGGCTTGTTTAGCCATCCATCGGGCGGCACACTTGAACTTAGCTGGACACTTGCTCAGGCTAAAGCCATTGGCATCGCCAACAAGGATAACTGGAAGAACTACCCGAGAGCGATGCTACGTGCGAGAGTTATCTCTGAAGGCATTCGTTCCGTCTTCCCAGGGTGCGTTGTCGGCGTTTACACGCCTGAAGAGGTACAAGATTTTGAACCACCCAAGGAGAAATTTATGGGAAGTGTGGAGCGGGTGGAGAACATACCAGAGGTTGAAATTGTTGAGCGTGTTGAGGACGGCGCATTCCCGCTACAAGTACCAGGCACTGACGAGCCGTACTCAAGGTTCGCTACAACCGAGGATTGGATAGGCGGCTATGCAGAAATGGTTTCACGCATTTCAAAAAGTCAAAAGCTCTCTGTGGAGGAAAAGGCAAACAAGCTCTCTTCACTTGCCGAGTGCAACAAGGTTGTTACACAACACTTCAACACTATGGACAAAGTCAGGCTCAAAGGAGCAATCGTTGAAGCAGGAGGAACAGTCTACCCAAAGCTCGACAAGTCCCAACCACTTCCCGATTCGGGACTCAGCGAGCCAATATTTTGACCCACCTACAAGAAGGGAAAAGTCTGACACCACTGGGGGCATTAAATGAATTCGGTTGTTTCAGGCTTGCAGCACATATCGAAACTCTTCGTAAAGACGGACACAGAATCTTTACGCACATGGTTAATGAAAACGGCAAGAAGTACGCCAGATACACACTCAACTGAAAGGATATACATGTCAACAGGAAATGCACACAAAGAGATGCCAGGTTCAGGTGTCATGTACTGGGAAGAGGAGGAGATGCGTAAGTCTCCCAAAGGCCCAGACTTTAAAGGTTTTCTAGTTCTGGATATGGACTACAAAGCTGGTGAGAAGCTGAAGATAGCGGCATGGCAAAAGCCTACTGCTAGAGGTTACAACTTGCTTGCTTTGAAAGAAGACAACTGGAGCAAGAAGAAACGTGAGGAAGAGCGTCAAGACAAAGAGGTAACTCCTAGCTATGCACGTAAGCCTCAACGTAATGATGATGAGGATGTGCCTTTTTAATGGCGACAAAAGTCTCTCCCACACAGCGTAGCTTGGCTCATTTGCGTGAGTTGGGCTACCACGTTGAAGTAGTTGAGAAGTGGAACAGCTTCACCAAACAACGAAAAGACCTGTGGGGATGGGCTGACCTTCTTGCTATCAGGAAGGGTGAGGTTCTGGCAGTGCAGGTTACCGCCTCTGCTGTCAGTGACCGAATAAAAAAGATTATGGCCTCTGACACGCTTGCTCTTGTCAGGGATGCTGGAATCAGGATTGAAGTTCATGGCTGGCGCAAGTCAGCAAAGACCAACAAATACGTTTTAAGAATCGAGGACATATCATGAGTGACGCAAAACCAACACAACAACAGATTCAGATGAGCCAAGACTCTGTGAACAAGGCCAACAACAGTATTAATTACTCCACAAACTTGATTAATATGTCTCTGCAACAACTGTGGAACATTGCCTACCAAGCTGGTTTTGAAGATGCACAAGCAATTATGAAGACAGACCAAGGCATCCAACAATGAGCAAGGCACACATTTTTGTAGCAACGCCTATGTATGGTGGTATGACCACTGGCTACTACTGTCAGTCTCTGGTCAACATGACCACAGTTATGAGAGGAAACGATATAGACATGAGCTTTAGCTGCATGTTTAACGAGTCTCTCATTCAGCGCGGCAGAAACGCTCTTGCACATGGCTTTCTCAACAAGAAGGAAGCTACCCACCTGATGTTTATTGACGCAGATATTAAATGGAATCCTGCTGACATCGTGCCCATGATTGAGGCTGACAAAGACATCATCTGCGGTATCTACCCTAAGAAAGAAATCAACTGGCATGAGGTAGAAAAGGCTGTCAAAGAGGGTGTAGAAGTTGACAAGCTCAAGACTCGCACAGGTAGCCTGGTGGTTAACCTCAAAGACTATCAAGGCACAGTTACAGTACCAGCACACGAACCTGTAGAAATTTTTAATGGCGGGACAGGCTTTATGCTTATCAAGCGTGAGTGCTTGGAAGACTTGGCAACCAAGATGCCTAGCTACATCAATGACGTTACCTTTCTGTCAGGCGAAATCAAGCAGGACAAGATTGTGGAATTCTTTGCCTGTGCTATTGAAGAGGGTGTAGGCAGACTGCTGTCAGAAGACTATTATTTCTGTCAGGAAGCCCGTAGGCACGGGTATAAGATTTACGCTGCTCCTTGGGTGGTTTTAGGGCATTTTGGTAGCTACCTATTTGAAGGTGGCTTGATACCTGCACCGTGACCATCTCTCTTGACCTTGGGTGCGGAGAAACCATCCGCAACCCCTACCAAGCCTTGAAGGTGATAGGACTTGATATTCAGGACGCTGACCTGGCTATTGAGCCTATCCCTCATCCTGATGACCATTTTGACTTTGTAACTGCCTATGACTTTCTGGAACACATTCCCAGACTGTTGTATGTCCCACAACGCAGATACCCGTTTGTAGAACTGATGTCAGAGGTTTGGCGGGTGATGAAGGTAGGGGGCAAGTTCTTGTCCTCGACACCAGCGTTTCCACATGCGCCAGCATTCCAAGACCCGACTCATGTCAACATCATCACTCCAGATACGTTCTGCGAATATTTTGATGACGAGAAGACTTGGGCAAAGATGTACGGGTTTAAAGGCAAGTTCCATATTTTGAACATGCGATACCACGGCCCTCACCTGATAGCAGAGCTAGAGAAGGTCAGCGTTTAGCGGTACGTGCGCTTCTGACAAATGCTTCTTTGGTAGGGTAACCCGCTTGACCCTTGCGCTTGGGCGGCAATCCTGCTGCTCTGCGCTGATTGATGTTGAAGTACAAGCCACGTTGGGCTTTAGGTGTGTATGCCATTATCTGCAACCCCATCTCTTTCTTGCTGCTTTACCACGGTCGCCCGTCCAGCCACTGCTTCTAGCGCAGAACGACTTGTGGCGAGGATTAGAAGTATCTTTGGTAGGAGCTTTCAGGTTGCTCCCTGTTGCTCTGTTTGCCTTTGCTCTACCCTTGGCGGTCAATCCCGCACCCTTCTTGACGGAGAGCTTCTCTCCTCTGCCGACAGATAGGTTAGGGAACTTCTTTTTCATCCTACATTCCTCTCAAAATGGGGACAATCAACAAGAGACTTGAAGTTACCACCCCACCTGTTTTTGGGGTGCAAGGACTCCCAGTACGCACCAAGCGGGGCAATGATGGCCTTATCCCAAATTATCTTCTTATCTTTGAAGAAATTCAAGTCTATAGCGCAACGCTTGAGGTGAATAGAATTCATTGTCTTGCTACGGCCTGTCTTGAAATAGATGGCCTGTTGTTCAGGTGTACGGGCAAGTTCCCCACCTGTAACGACAAACCCTTGTTCTGTGGCGTAAGTGATGAGTTTGCAAGCATCCAGTAGGAATGCTGCCTGTTCTTGACTAAGGCTCATTTCTTCCTCATATCTGCAAGTTTCTCTATCGTCCTGCCGCCAAAGTATGCACCCATGATGAGCATTCCCCAGTTTCCAAGCAAGGTAACGTAGGACTCATTTGCGTTTAGGCCGTAGGCAGACATCATGGCAAACAGGAAATATCCCAAAAAAATGGCAATTAACGACATAGGGCGTATGTTTTTGGACAGCCAAGAGTCAGATGACATATCTGCTTCC
>Ga0209353_10000789_pt1 | contig 18600 bp, 11 predicted proteins | sample LauGreSpBDMM15SD_2_FD_187561 | JGI IMG/M metagenome (GOLD analysis project Ga0209353, IMG submission 187561) | Freshwater lake microbial communities from Lake Michigan, USA - Sp13.BD.MM15.SD (SPAdes) (version 2) | ecosystem: Environmental > Aquatic > Freshwater > Lake | place: Lake Michigan...
GTCCGATGTGATATCAAAATTAATGACAACACTCACTTGCTGGATATCGATTCCACGCGCGGTAATGTTGGACGAAACCAAAAAGCGAATTGTGCCACTTCTGAATTTTCGAAACACGTCTTCGCGCTCTTCCTTGTTCATATTTCGGTGTATGCAGTCCACCGAAAACCCCTCCCCACGCATTGCCTCGCACAATTGCGAAACGCGATTCACACTGTTGCAATAAATGATGCACTGATTGACGCTGATGATGTTGAACAGCTTCTTGAGCGAATCGAACTTGTCGTCGTCATATTCGGAGGCAATGTAATACTGGCGAATGCCGTCCAACGTCAACTTGTCGGCGGCCATCGTGATCTTGACAGGTTCGTTCATAAAATTCGGCGTTAAATCCATGACCTCTCTTGTCAAGGTTGCGCTAAAAATACCGACCTGAACGTTGTGCGGAAGCATTTGAAAAATGTTTTTGATTTGCTCCTGGAACCCCTTCGATAACATTTCGTCGGCTTCGTCAATGATAATGATTCGTAATTTGCTTACGTCCAAAAAGCGTCGGCGGATCAAATCGAAAATGCGCCCGGGACATCCCACGGCCACATGGGGATTCTTCTCGTCAATGCTTCGGCGATCCTCCATCACAGAAGACCCACCCACAAATTTCTTCACACATAGGTCGGTCATACTTGAACCTAATCCACTGCATACATTCGCGGTTTGACTTGCAAGTTCGTGTGTGGGGGCCAACAATATTGCCTGGGTCTCCATTAGTGCTGTGTCAATGACAGTCAATGTCCCGATGGTAAACGCGCCCGTTTTTCCGGTTCCGGACTGAGCCTGGGCGATAATATCCCGCCGGCACGTAATTGGATAAATCGCTTTTGATTGGATTGGACTCGGATTTTCGAATCCATATGAGTAAATTCCGCGTAATAAATCGTCGTTTTTTATACATGCGTCCCATGTTGTAATCACCTTGTTTTCGTCGTATTCTTCGGTCATATTAATATATGGAATATGGTTTTGTTTTTAAGTATTTTATATTAATAAAGGGGTAAGCGAAGCGGAATCAAGGTTCCGCTTCGCTTACCTCCTAATATAAAATTGAACTAAAACAATATAAATATATGGATTGTATATTATACAGCAAAAATGACGACAAAGATTTACAGTTTGAGCGAGTTTGAAAGAATCGGAAGGTGCAATTATGAATTGCCCGAAAATGTACTCGCTTCCATTCGCACACTTTGTTCTTTGGTTGGCTACGCTGAAACCACTCAGAATACTTATATTAACCAATACAATGCCACTGCACCAAGCACAACCATGAACCAAAAGAAAGGAGGCGGAGGAGGAGGAGCTCGACAAGTAAGTTCCAGAAAGCCCAAGGAAACCAACAATGAATGGAAGCGACCCGTGTTCAAGGCGACTGTTTTCGCAGAGGTCGACGATACCCAGGCACTCATCAACGACATTCGTGTTGGATTGAATAAAATCAAGGACACCAATTGCGACGAGAACATTGCGATGTTTATTGAGAAGATTGACAAGATCCAAGAATCGATTGATTTCGGCGACGACTGCGAACTCACTGAAAAGATGCAACAAGTATTTGACACCATTTACACGATTTGCATTTCCAACAAAATGTTTTCCAAGATTTATGCAACTGTATTGGTGCGCCTTTGCCAAAATTACGGTTCGAATTTCAACCCGATTCTCGATGATAAAGTGGTCGAGTTTTTAGCATCAATGCAGAACATCGTGGACGTCAATGCCAACGACAATTACGACGCATTTTGCGAATTTACGGCAAAGAACAACAGTCGCAAGAATATCGCAAATTTGCTTTGCGAAATTGCAAAGATGGGCGAGTATGAGAACATGCAAGTGTCAACCATTATTAAAATAACATCCGACCTTTTGAACCAAATCACGGAATCGGTTGAATTGGTAGAAAAGCAGAAGGAGGTGGAGGAAATCACCGAGAACATTGTTATTATATTTAGTCATTTCGGCAAGGAACTGAGAGAACAGTTTAAGCCGATTTTCGAACAATTGGCGTCGTTGAAGAAACCTGGTCTAAGTAGCAGGACCCGATTCAAGTATATGGACCTTGTTGGGAAATAAAAACGTTTATAACAAATTATTTATTTATTTCTAGTATATAAATAATCATGGTCAAATCAAAAATCAAACCGGAAATCGAATACAACGAGTCCAAGCGAATCGACGCCGAAGACATGGATTACAAAACGTCCATTTACGAAGCCGAAATTCACGGAAAACGCGTGGTAATCGGTGTCGGAAAAATGAAATATACATATACTGGGAAAAACGTTCTTTTTTATCCGGTTTATTTGTTATCGAACAACGACGTTGTCAAATCGCAAATCGGTGTGTTCGAGATGGAATCCAAAGAGTTATCCAGTTACATGGACGCGGAAAATGTGTTTGACGCTGAAAAATTTGCAACGGCCGGAAACGGAATGGTGTTGTACAGTTTCGTCGACGAAGAATTTCTAAAAATGGCGAAATCGGAACCCGAGTTTTACAAAAGGGATTTTTCGGAAGAAGCGAAAGAAGTGGAAGAAGACGACGCACTTCTGGGTGTTATGGACCTGCAACAAAAACACAATCCCAAGGTTCAGGAAAAAGAGAAAGAAGCGGGGAAAACGATTTTCGAAGAGATTGGAAACGCGGATATTCCAGAAATGTTGAAAGAGGAAACGAAATCGGAAGCGGATGCACTCAAAAATCCTGCGGCCAATTCAAACTGGATGCAGAAATTTATGCAAAACGAAAATTACCGCGTGCAGGATGTGCCTCCCGACGGCGACTGTTTTTTCACGGTGATTGCGGAGGCGTTCAAACAAATGGGGAAAAAAACAACGATTGCGAGGTTGCGCGAGATTGTTGCCGAATCGGCGACTTCCCAATTATTCGAAGAATACGCAATGTTGTTCAATATGTATAAGGGCGAAATCGAAACGAACGAATCCAATATTGCGAAAATATCCGAAAAAATCAAAGAACTCAAAATCCGATACGAAAAAACAACAGAGAAAAAAGACAAAGACCTTTTGGTCAAAAACATCGAATCGATGACAAACGACAAAAAGACATTTAAAAAAAACATCGCAGTTGCAGAACACGACGGCCAACATTTCCAATTTATGAAAAATGTGACATCCTTGGAAGAATTGAAGGAAAAAATGAAACAGTCTTCTTATTGGGCCGACGAGTTTGCCATTTCTAAAATCGAAGAGAAACTAAATGTGAAAATGATTATATTGGATGAAGGCAATTATAAAAACGGTTCCGAAGACGCGGTCATGCAATGTGCCTCGGGTATTAATGACAATGGTGTTCCGAATCCCAGCCCCGAGTTTTATATTATGACGTGCTACACCGGCAACCATTACAAGCTGATTTCATACAAAGACAAGAAGATATTCAAATTTTCGGAAATCCCCTACTACATTAAAACACTGATTGTAAACAAATGCATCGAGAGAAATGCGGGACAATTCCACCAAATCACCGATTTCCGCCGATTCCAGGAGAAGTTTGGGATTGATCCGGTGCTCAATTCGTATTCCTCGGAACCGGCGATTAACAGTGAATTATACGACGACAGCATTCATTTCATGTTTTACGAAAAGTCCGCGGATGCAAAACCCGGAACGGGTTCGGGAGAGAAGATTGGAAAACAGGATTTGCTTGAGTTCAATGAACTCCGAGTTGTGCCTGGTTGGCGCCGGATGTTGGACGACGAATCGGTGGCGCCTTTCACCCAGGACGGAAAACAGTGGCAGACCGTGGAGCATTACTACCAGGGGTCCAAATTCAAGAAGGGGTTTCCCGATTTTTACGCGACCTTTTCACTGGATTCCGGAAGTGAAATTTGCAACAATGTTAAGAAGGCGAAAGGTGCGGGTGGCAAAACGGGTAAATTTGAGAAACAGGTGTTAAGACCCAAAGATGTGAAGTTGGATGCGGACTTTTACGGGGGCAGGGATAAGGCTGAACGATTGAGCGCACTGTCGGCCAAATTTGAACAGAATCCGGATTTTAAAAAGGTTTTGTTGGGAACAAAGAAAGCCAAATTGTTGCATTTTGTTCGTGGGTCGGAGCCAGAAGTGGACATGGAGTTGATGGACCTGAGGGCTAAAATGGATCGATCGATGGTTTAAACCCTTGAAGAATTAAAATGGGACATTTTAATTCTCCAAGGGTCAGATATCAGTAACGATTTAAAATGACGCCCTTTAGGGCGTCCCATTTTAAATCTTCACTGGTATAAACCAAATAAAATTGAACTCTTTTTTTGCATTTTCACATAAAGCATATATTTTAAATCCTTATTTATGCTTTATTACTTAAAAAAATGGAATTCATTACTATCGGAAGTTGTGTTTCTGGAAACATCATTGACGGAGTTTTCGTGAAGGGGTCTTGTACTGGCGTCAAAGGTACTAGCGTCAACGGTACTAGTGTCAACGGTACTAGTGTCAACGAAGAAAAACACCAAGAATTGGTGTTAGAGAATCTCGATGTCACCCGCGGTTGGATTACCGAGCAGAAATACCAGTCCAAAAGAAACAGTCGAAACACTTACTTTCAGGGTCCCACCTTCGAATCCAACTGGCTCATGCGCAAAAACACTCAGCACGGCGGATTTGCCGTCGGCGGATACCCCGACAAACCCTCAGACATGCCCGGACTATTGCGCGGAGGTTTGGAGACATTTGTGTGCTTGAACTCGGAATACGGCAACACGGTGAAGGGCGACTATTTTCCGCCATACGGAAACAGTTTACCGAAAGACCGATTCATCCACGAGCCGATCGAGGACATGCAAACGATTCAGGATGAAACCATTATTGTGTTGGCTAAAAAAATCGTCGAACGTCTTTTGAACGGCGAAAGTGTGTATTTGCACTGTGCGGGAGGACACGGCAGGACTGGGACCGTTGCACTGGTTGTGCTCCATATGCTGTTTCCTAACCTAACAGAACTGGAACTGTTTGAATTTGTTCAATATGCGCACGACCAACGGGGTGGAAACCATTTTGGCCCAGCACTGTTTATTGGAAAAATGTTTGCGGACCCTTTGGCGCATCATTTTGTTAAAAGCCAAGTTCCTTCTCCGCAAACTCTTGAACAACGCAACCAGGTGCGACGCATTAACAAAAACCTCTATTAAAAAACTGTATTAAAAAACTGTATTAAAAAACTGTATTAAAAAACTGTATTAAAAAACTGTATTAAAAAACTGTATTAAAAAACTGTATTAAAAAACTGTATTAAAAAACTGTATTAAAAACCTGTATTAAAAACCTGTATTACACCTTTTCTCATTTAAAACGCCCATTTTATAAATATGTCCTAATTTGTTTCCAATCGTTTCTTGTATCATAATAACATATTTCAAATGTATTGGGCGCATTAAACCCATAATCATAACATAACCCTACTCTAGAATCTATATCAAACCCAAATTCAAAATAAAAATTTTTACCACGTAAATCTATATTTTTCATTATTACCATTTTTTTACTTATAACTGGCGTAATAATATTATATCTTTTATCATTTTTATGTATTACATTTACATATTTACCATTTTTATATTTTATTCTGCCATCATAATCTAATATTATATTTAATACATCTTTTGGAATATATATATTTTTCATTATTATAATTTATAATATTACTATTTTAAATCATATTGAAATTATATATTACGGGCGTTTTAAATAAGAAAAGGTGTAAAAACCTGTATTAAAAACCTGTATTAAAAAACTGTATTAAAAACCTGTATTAAAAAACCTATAAAAAACCAAAACAAACAAAAAATAAAAAGGCCAAAGGGTCTTTTTTATTTTTTAACTTTTTTATTAAATAATTGTTTTTTTGAAATATCCATTATAGGCAAACAGAGAAAGCAATAAAACCATGATCGAGAAAAATGTCATCGCCCCATATTCGAATTTTTTGGTATCCGTTCTTGAAAACAAACGAACATAAATGATAAACAATATGAATCCAGTCACACCAAAAACGCTATAAACTGAATTTGCGGAATCTGGTTCTGCTTTATTTGCCACCATTGTAAAAATAAATACCAAACACACCATTAACCCTAACAATATAAAAGACCACATCAAAATGGTCGTTAACAACTTTGTATCGACCTTGGATGCATCGGCGTCTGTTTTGGTCTCGTACTCACATACAACTTCATCTTCAACATTTTGGGCGTTGGTTATTTTGAACCCCGAGTTCGATTTCATTCCATCAAACTTGGTAAAATCTTTTAATGATGGTTTACTTTGTTGTACAAAAATCGGAGTCTCAAAGACAAAAATATAGTCGTTGTTGTTATTATTATAACAATATATTGACTTGTTTATTTTCAAATCGGAATCTAAATTAAGAAGACGGTCTTCCTCTGCCAAAAACAATACATCTACACCGGACTTGTTTGGCGAATCAAAAACAAGCGGAATCACTACATAAAATGGAGTGTTATCTGATTTTTTATGTTCAAGCACCAGTTCTGCATTGCCATCTAGGTTATGTTTTTTATTTGAAACCGTTGCCTTTACGCAAACACCGCTAATATAGGTATTATTAAAAGATGCAGAGAAATTTGGATTAAATCCATTGAATCGGAGAGAAAATTCGTATTTCTTGTTATCTGGCTGAATAATATTTGCAATGGGATATGAATACTGAACAATTGCTTTTTTGTTTATTTTTCGAATGTTTGTTAAATTCACCGACATTTGTATATTATTTGAATAGAAGATTTTATACTACACGAATGATATCAGTGTTCAAAGGTTTTTTGGGGGTGGTTGTTGGTCCTGTTGTTCCTGTTGTTCCGGTTGTTCCGGTTGTTCCTGTTGTTCCGGTTGCTCCTGTTGTTCCTGTTGCTCCTGTTGTTCCTGTTGTTCCTGTTGTTCCTGTTGTTCCTGTTGTTCCTGTTGTTCCTGTTGCTCCTGTTGCTCCTGGTACTACTGGTCCTGGTCCTGCTCCTGTTGCTCCTGCTCCTGCTCCTGGTACTACTGGTCCTGGTCCTGCTCCTGGTACTCCTGCTCCTGCTCCTGCTCCTACTGCTCCTGGTACTACTGCTCCTGCTCCTGGTACTACTGCTCCTGCTCCTGGTACTCCTGCTCCTGCTCCTGGTACCGCTGGTCGAGGAAACGTTCTAATTTTGCTAATAATTTGCTGAATTACTTTTTGGTTAAATTCATTGGTTAAATGTTTTAATTGCAAATCTTCACAACAGTCAATATTTTTACCAACTTTTTTGTCAAGTTCTTTAAGTGCATCATTTTTTTGGTTATTAAGTTGATCAATTTTGGCATCGATTTTGGCAAGACCTTCATCGGGTTTACCAATTTGTTCTTTAAGTTCTTCCATTTTTTGATTTATTTCTTGAATCTGTATGTCGGGTTGATCCATTTTATTTTTAAGTTCAATTATATTTTGATCCATTTGGGTTTTAAGATCAACTATGTTTTCAATGATTTGAGTATGAGCAGTGTTCAGGTCACCAAATTTTGCATTCACTGCATCCATATCACCAAATTTTACATTCATTGACCCAAGTGTTGTATGAAGTGCATCCAGTTTTGCATTCATCTGAATGAGCGTTTTTACTTCACCAAGTTCGGTTTTAACTTTACCGAATTCGGTTTTAAGTTCATCGTTGACTGTATCTATTTTTTCGTTGACATTTTTGTTGATGTTATCCTTTACTGCATCCATTTTTGCAAGAATTTCATCCATTTTTGTATTATCATTTGCGTTTACTTTTGTGATAATTTGATCGACTTTTGCAGTAATATCAGCCACTTTTGTGTTAATATTTGTGTTAACATCATCGATTTTTCTATCGATTTCACCCATTCTTGCATCTACATTTGGGGTAATATCATCGATTTTTCTATTGATTTCACCCACTTTTGCATCCACATTTGCATTCACATTTGTGGTAATTTGATCTACTTTTGCATTAATTTCATCCACATTTGTGGTAATTTGATCCACATTTGCGGTAATATCATCCACTTTTGGGGTAATTTGATCCACTTTTGTGGTAATATCATCCACTTTTGGGGTAATTTGATCCACTTTTGCATCTACATTTCTGGTAATTTGATCAACATTTGCGTTAATTTCACCTTTGACATTTTGAATTTCATCTTTAACGTTTTGAATTTCATCTTTAACGTTTTGAATTTCACTAAGTAAATTGCTATTGGTTATCGCAGTATCTATGGCAGCAATTGCGTTTTTATTTGATTCGATTTCTTCCAGTATTTTTTTCAATGCGTCTTTGTCGATTGTCGATGATTTTGCTTTATCTTCCAATTCTGTTATTTTTTTTTGCAGATCGTCGGCATCTTTTTTCTGGTTCTCTACGAATACTTGATTCAAAGATTCTTCTAGCTTTCTTTTAAAATTATTAAACAATTCTTTTTTCAAAAACTCCGATTTCAATGACTCGATTTGGGTTTCCAACTCTGTTTTCTCTCCACCAAACTGTGTTTTCATTTCTTCTTTTTCTTGATCGCATTTTTCTTTCTCTGTTTGCAAAGCTACTTTTTCCTGATCAAGCTGTTTTTGTAAAGCATCTTTCTCTTGATCAAGCTTTTGTTGCAAAGCATCTTTCTCTTGGACAAGCTGTTGTTGCAAATCGTCTTTTTCTTTATCCAGTTTTTGTTGCAAAGCATCTTTCTCTTGGACAAGCTGTTGTTGCAAATCTTCTTTATCTTGAGTACATTGGTTTGTCTCTTCATTCAGCTTTTTTTTTAAGTTTTCTTTCTCTGTATTCGCTTCATCTAGATCGAATTGCAATTCATTTTTTTCTTCATTACACTTCTTCAGATCACGTTGTTTAATGGCATTTTTTTCGTCACATGCGACTATTTTTTCTTGGTTAATTCTATCATTTTCTAGGTATTCTACCCGTAATGCATTGAATTTATTTTGAATAATAGCATTTTCCTCTTCACATTCTTTTGTTTTTTCTTTGCAAATTCGATCATTTTCTTCGCATCTTAATCGTAATGCTTCAAATTCTTGTTGAATTTGTTCATTTCTTTCTTCAATTTTTTTTAATTGGTCTTTACTTGCGTGTTGTTCTTTCTCCAATCTCTTGATTTCATTCTCAAAAACACCTCGTTGGTCTGCGTTTGCATTTTCAAGACTTGTTCTTATATTCTTAATCTCTTGTTCTTTATTTTGAATATCTATTTGATATTTTTCCTCACTGTTCCTCAGTCTTTCCTCTGTATCCGCTAGTTGACTTGTTAATGTTGCATTAAGTTCAGTGGTCGAATCCAACGACTCTTGCATTTTTGTATTTTCTTCTCGGATCTTTTCGAGCAATCCGTTATATACTTCAATTTGCTCCTTTAAATTTGCAATTTGTTCTTTTTGAACCGCATTTTCATTTGTTAAATGGTTAATTTGTTGTTTCTGAACCGCGATTTCATTCTTTAAAACAGATATCAATGCTTTACTAATATCATTTTTCTTCGTTAAATCGTGAATTGTTTTTTTCTGTTCCTCAGTTTGATTCGTTAAATCCAATATATTTGCTTTCAAAGCTGTGTTTTGAGTTGTTAAATTGACTATCTCTTTTCTTTGATTTGCAATGGTTGTATCTAATTCTGCTATTTGTCTTTTTAAACTATTATTTTTTTCACTCAATACATCTCTCTCGGTTTTCAGTTTTGTATTTTCGATATTTAGTTTTTGGATTTGAGATTGTAAATCACTTTGGGTCCTAGTTAAATCACCGATTTGTTTTTGTAAACGTTCTTTATCTCCTTTGTTCTCTGTTAAAAGTTTTTCCAAATTCGTTTTTTCTATTTTCGTTCTTTCCAATTCGTTTGTTTTGTCTTTTAATTTTGCATTCGCAGTATCCAGATCAGTTGTTTTTTTACTCAATTGTTGTGTTAACTGCGCATTTTCTGCCGTTTTGCGATCTAAATCTAATTTCGCGGTTTTCAGATTTCTCGTTTTTTCTTCCAATTGACCTGTTAACTTCACATTTTCTGCCGTTTTACTAGCTAAATCTTGTTTTGTTTTGTCATTTTCTACCGTTTGGATAGCTAACTCTTGTTTTGTTTTTTCATTTTCTGCAGTTTTTTCAGCCAAGTCGTTTGTTAACTTCACGTTTTCTGCAGTTTTGCTTTCTATCTCTTTTTCTTGTTGTCCCAATTGTCTTTCCATGCGACCCTGATTCTCTGTCAATGATGAAATTTCATTATTTTTTTCTAAAAGTTGTTTATGACTGGCTTCTGTAAGAGCATTTAGTTGTGTTTTTAGACTGGAATTTTCGTCAGTTAATTTTATTAAATTTTCTGCGTTTTCTTTTTCTTTCAATTCAATCTCTCGTATTTTTGAATTTAATTCTGAAACGGTTTTAACTAATGCCTCCCTTTCACTACTATACGCCGCAGTTAGGTTACCAATACTTTCACTTTTTTCGTTTTCTAAGTTCTTTTGTAATTTTTCAAAGTTTGTCTTGGATTCTGTCTCGATTCGTTCTAGTTCTATTAGATAACTTGTTTTAAGACGTTGATTCTCCCTCGTTGTCTCGTTAATTTCATCCATTAATGCTTTATTCTGGTTCGCTACGTGCGCAAGTCTTTTTTCAAGTTCTTGATTTTTTGCAAGAAGTTCTTCATTTTTTGTAAGAAGTAGTTTATTGCTTTCTTCCAATTCTTTATTTTTTTTAGTGAGCTCGGTTTCAAGGGTTATAAACGCTTTTTCTTTTTCTTGCAGTGTCGTTTCAGCAGTTCTCATAGCGGTGGTCACTGTATTTAATTCACTTTCCATGCTGGCGATTTGTGCTTTAAGTTCTTCAGAATTACGTTTTAACTCGGCATTTGCTTGAGTTAAACCGGTATTTGCTTGAGTTAAACCGGTATTTGCTTGAGTTAAACCGGTATTTGCTTGAGTTAATTGGGTATTTGCTTGACTTAACTTGGTAGTTGTTCGACTCAAATTGACATTTGTTTCCTTTAATTTGGTATTTAGGTCTTGAATTCTTCTTTCGTTTTCTTTCATTTCATTTTCAGATCTTTCTTTTTCTCTACGGACAGATTCAAGTTCAATAGCTATTTTATCTTTTTCTTGTGATATTTTTTTATTGGTTTCCTCCAATTCGCTTATTTGGCTTCCAAGGTTTTCGATTTCAGCTATCTTTCCTTGAGTTTCTTTTTGTAATTCCATATTTTTCGATTCCAATCCCACGTTTTTCGTTTCCAGTTCCGTGTTTTTCGATTTCAATTCCGTATTCTTTCTTTCAAATTCCACAGTTTTTGCACTTACCTCTGCTTCGAATTTAGCTATCAATGCTTGATCTGAATTCTTTTTAGCACCTTCCAAAGAGAGTTTGGCTTCTTCCAACTGTCTTTTGGTTTCATCAAGTTCACCCTTTACTTTTCCTAATTCGGCCATCTGATTTGCACCTTTACCGGGGAGGAGGTTTACTGAAGGAATGACAGCATTTTTATCGTTTATTTCAGGTGCTCCTCTCCGTTTGGCAATAATTGGACCAACCTTATCTTTAAAACTACTCATAATAATATAGTATTATATTATTATAGACAATAAACTCATTTAATTATACAAGCCATCTTTGTATGAATCGCTAACATTAGTTTCATAACAAATACTATTCACCGCGTTGAACTTTGAGATTTTGTTCATAAATTCTAAAGTTCCTATCGGTGTTTTTGCATTTTCATCATCAATTGCGTCGAAAACTGCCTTAAATGTTTCTAGCGGAAATGGCTTATTCAAGTTACTTGTAATTGTATTACCGTTAAAATCTTGTGAACACCTTGTTAACAATTGATCAACATATGTCGCGGATAAATTTTGAGAGAATTTATTGGATTCTTTTAGTTTATTTTCAAATTGTGTTTTTACAAATGGAAATGTAAATTTATCTTTATGATGAATGGCGGATTTTACACCATTAATATCAACGTAATGAATTGACGGAGGGTCATTTTTTGCCCTTGAAATATTCAAAACACCAAAAATACAAACCTCCAATTTGTCGCAAAACGTTGTAGAATCCGTTATACCAGATTTATTAAGCAAATAATCATAGACGCTTTTTAATATAACAGACTTCGGTTCAACAACTGGATCTTTTTCTGTTGGTAATCTAAAACAATTTATTTTTCCAAAACAAAAATCCTGCAAACAAGAATTCTCGTTGTTACCATTCTCATTGTAAATGTCCGGAACATAGTATTCAATGCCGCGATTTTTCACATTCACAATGTATTCTAAATCTTTTCTAAAATCTTTTAACGAATCGTTAATAAAATCACCTTCTATGTCTCGATGTTCGCAGGCATTTTCGATCAACTTATTATACAAATCTCTTTCTCCTGCTCGAGATTTTGATCGTATCATCTCTTCTTGTTGCGAACCTCCTTTATATGAGTCAAAGTTTTCACCAGTCAAATCAAAATCATTTTCGTAAAACGGGTATTTTTCCTCACCTATTTTTCTTTTTATATTTTCAAATTTCTCGAGTGTTCTATCACTTGTGCAATCATATTTTTTTTCATTTCCGGCCAGTTCGTCAAATATCACGTAGCATTTTGTGGTATCCGTTTTTTCAAATTCTAAAAAACACAAAACGTGGCTTCTTGAACTATTGTAATTGGTTATGATGCCTTTAATCAACCGATCTTCTTGTAAGAAATATTTAAGCACGTTTTCTAATGTATCAACTCCTGCTTTGAATGTTTTATTTTCTTGTGGCGGATTCACCTTTTTTAATTTATTCAAGATTTGTATGTGTGTTTTGTGGTAGGGAGTATGTTGTGTATCTTTCGCCATACTATATTTACCATTTTGAAATGTTAATTCAAAAAGAGGCGTTTCTACATTTTCAACAGTTTTGTCATCATATTTTTGAAAAATTTCTTTAAATTTTACATTAAGTTTGGTATAACCTTTTGTACCAAGCGCTTTACAAAGACCTATAAAAATGGGATCAAAAATTTGTGATTTTCCGGACCCACTTGGTCCGTGGAATGAAAACATCATTGGACTCTCTGGTGTAATTTTCTCAATTACACTTTTAAATTCATTCGATTTCTCTGCAATCTCATTATAGCTTGTATATCCGGCCGTGTGTGTAATTGGTTCGTAAATTTTGTTAAATGGTCCAAATTTATATGTTTTCGTGTATGCGGATTTGTCTTCACGATTCGGAAGATTTCTTCCTTCTTTATCATAAAACTGTTTCGTTGATGCAGTGTATTCAATTAACATGGAGGTGTTGTTAGTGAGTTGTCCAATATTATCTTTGTTTAATTTAATTTTAAATTTTTCATTATATTTATTATCTTTATCCTGATTTATAATTTGTAAAAACGTATTCACCCCTTTTAGGTTTTTTTGAATTGCAGTCTGAATTTTTTTCATCATTCCGGGGTTGGTAAACAAGTCTTTTTTTTGGGAAAATGCCGTATAGTATTGTTTATAGATATTGATACAAAGGTTTATGTATTTCAGCTCACTATCTTTGTCTTTCAAAAACATCAAAAATTCAAAAAAATCAAAGATATGCATTGAAAAATCTGAATAATATATTGTTACACTTTTGGATTCTTGTAACTTAACATATTCATCTATGTTTCTAGATGTTTTTACAGCTTTCTTTTCCTTATACACGTAATAATAATTAATATATGTATGCAAAATATTCCAATCATCTAGATGTTCACTCTTTTCAGGAATTGATATATTCACATACAATATTTTTAGAAAGCTATATTTTTCTGAGACATTAAATATTGCAATGTCTTTTGGGAGAATTGCATTCAAATAATGAATAACAATTGATTCTTTCTTTATTTTGGTGTCTGAACTAAAGACTTGCTCTTTTATTTTTACAATCAAATTATCGTATGTAGTCTTAATTGCAGTTGACGATTTATTTTCTGTAATACCGATGTCTATTAGGTGTGTCGAACGTTTCAGTACATTTACATTTATTTTTGTAAGTACAGCTTCGTCGACGGTTTCAAAAATTTCGCAAGTAGACATAATTCCATAATTATAAACAAAAATGTTTCCGTATGTGTAATATATCTTTGGTTCACCTAACTTATCAAATTGGTAGACGTAGAATTTTATTAGAGAACCATCCGAGGTTTCAGGTTGTAAATTTGCATATACCTCAAACGCAACATATTTTTCGCTATTTTCAAATTCAACATTGATGGGTGTTTTTTTATTAAATATGCTGTAAAAATCATTTTGCTCAGACGATGATGTAATGTAGTTATTTGGTAAAAGGTTTTTATTCTCGTGTGAATATGTTGACCCCAGTTTTATTTCACTGGTTGATTCAAAAATATTTATTATGTCTTCGCCTTTCACAATAAACGTATAATAAGTTGCGGGAATAGACACTGTTTTTTCATCAATGCCTTTGGGGGGTTTAGATTCGAGTGCTTTTTCATATCCAGTAGTATCTTCAGGAATTCGTTTTTTAATTTCGTCATATGAACCTTTTGATCCTGGCAAACCTTTTGATCCTGGCAAATCGCGCAAATCTTTTGGCACAATCGTGCCTTGCAAACCTTTGTGTAATTTCATTATTATTATTTAAATATATAAATGTTTTATATATTTATTATTACAAATACGGAATATAGTTAAATCGCGAGTTTTCATAAACGGTTGCCTTAAATGTATCCGAGTATCCCTCTACAAAAACGGTGTCGCCATTATACACTTCGTCGCATCCATACTCACCTGTGCAACTTTTGCCACTCTTACTAATTGGCAACTTGGTGTTCATATTCCCGGTGTTGGAAACTGTGTAATATTGCATTTTATCCCTTGTTAATTTGCGACCCATTAAAGGGAGAATCAGATCCCCGCCAGAACCACGGGTCAAAATGCCGACCTGCGTATAATTGGACGGAGGACCACGCGACTCCACGTTCACAGGAACTGCGCCTACAGGAACTGTGCCAATACCAGGAGGTTGCATCAACGAATCATTTTGCGGAGGCTGTGTATTCATTCCGCCTAAAACTATAACCTGAGGTTGTTGAACTTGTGGCTGAACTTGTTGTTGTTGCTTTACGGTCGTATAATAAAGATATACTAAGACCACCAATATAAAGAACAATAGGAAAAGTGTCATATTTTCAATGCACAAAACGCCTGGAATACATTTTTTACCCATATACTATTAGCGGAGAACTTTTGTTTTTTTTGTTTTGTTTCTTCCGTATTTACAATATTGTTTTTGAGAGAAGCCCTTTGGCTTTTTGCAATTGATACGGGTTTTATAGGCACGCGACCATCTTTTTCTTCTGGTTATCTCCATTATATAATAAGCGGGTTTAAATATCCATTAAAGGAAGGATCAAAAGGGGGTAGAAGGAGGGATCAAAAGGGGGTAGAAGGAAGGATCAAAAGGGGGTAGAAGGAGGGATCAAAAGGGGGTAGAAGGAGGGATCAAAAGGGGGTAGAAGGAGGGATCAAAAGGGAACCTTGGTTCCCTTTAAAATTGAACTCTTTTTTTGCAGAAATAATAAAGACATATATTTTAAATATTATTTATTATTTCCGAAACAAATAACAAAACTTTCAAAAATGACCACCAACAACATTTACAGAATCCACGCCCTCGTTAACACCGACGGTCTTACTCTTAAATCCGTGTACATTCCCTCCATTCACCGCGACTACGATGTCAACACCATTTGCTACGTGTTCCGAGCATTTGGCATCGTTTGCAGGATCGACCGCGTAGAGAAGACCAAGCCGGAACGTGATTTCTTGTCTGTGTTCGTGTATTACTACGAAACTTCTGAGATCCTGAACAATCGTGTCTATCCCGGAGCGTATCTGCCAAACAGACATTCGATGCGAAGATCTCCAATCAACAAAAACGAGTTCTGGGTTCTTCTCCCCAACAAGAAGATGTTCCCAGACACGACCCTCACTTTGGACGAAATTTCCCAGAGATTTGACAGGATGGAATTCGACCTTGGAGATGACCTTAAAAGTCAAGGACAAACCGACCAAGACACGCTCGACGAACTCGCCATCTTGTCCGAAAACCGCGAATATCTGAGAGAACTGAGACACGCCCAGAAGACGCCCAACTGCATGTACTTGGACACGACCGTCAACATCCACCAACTCGCCCAGAATGTCCAATTGATGGAGGAGCGGTATGTATACAACAAGGAGAAGAATTTCAGATTTATGGTTGGCGGAACCACCCTGCTTGTCGAAAACATTCCTCCTGAATTCAGAGAGCTCGAACTGTGGAATCACTTTTCCACCCTGCAATCTGGAGTGATTGGCGCCAAAGTATGCAGAGACCCCAAAACTGGCGAACCCATGGGGATGGGGTATGTGTGCTTTGACGAGGGGGTTGCTCTGAACACCGAATCATGGGCCTCGTTCAAGGTGTCTGTTGTTGTATAAATTTCATATCATATCATTTCATATCATTTCATTTCATATCATATCATTTCATATCATATCATTTCATATCATATCAAACCTGTATTTTATATAAAACCTGTATTTCATATTTACTTAATTAATAAAAATAAAAAGACAATGGATTAAAAATCCATTTTTTTATCGATACTCTGCATACGCGGATTTCATTCCCGTAAATCCTTGTTGAGTGGTTTCTGACAATAATTTTTCAGTTTGCTCCAGAAGGGTTTGCATTTTTTCAATATTTGATTCAAAATTATCGCTGTCTTCCTTCTTCGAATTCTTCATAGACGAATTCTTCATAGTCGAATCCTTCATAGTCGAATTCTTCATAGTCGAATCCTTCTTTTCAGAATCCTCTTTCTCAGTCGAATCCTCCTTTTCATCTTCCTTTTCATCTTCCTTTTCATCTTCTTCGATTCCAAATCCTTCTTCTTCTTCTTCTTCTTCTTCGCCTTCTTCAAACCCTTCCGACATTTTATTTCCATATGCGACAATGTGAGAGACCGCAATCGCGCTCACAATCACCACAATCATGTTTTTACTAAAGAACGATGTTAAGAACCCGACAATAAAGAAGATCGCAACGGCCATCGTGTTTCCTCGTTGGTAAAAGTGGATAATGTCGTAGATACCCACAACGAAAATGAAATAGAGAACCCATTTATTGTAGAGAATCTTTCCAGACGAGGAAGGAATCATTCTTACAAGTCGATTGAATAAATTTTCAAACTTGAATTGCATTTTTGTTAACAGAGACATTATATTTTATGGAAAGATTAATAATTTTTGTTTATTCATCATTTATCAAGAGACAAAGACAAATTCATCATTTATTAAGAGAAAAAGAACAATTGACAAAATAATATATTAAAAAATCAACCACTAATCTACTATTGCAAATGCCGAACCACAGTACCAGTAAAAGAAAAAAAGGACAACAAACCAACATAACCATTGACGAAAAACACACCCAATTGTTAAATGAATTCCACGCGGTAGAAACCGACACGATTCCGGAACTGGAGCAACAACAACTTATGTTGAAAAGTCAGATGCGGGCATTGGACGAATCCGATATCGACAAAAAAATGGAAATCAAAGACAATTTGCGTGATATCAAAGAACAGCTAAAGAAATACAAAATGATGAAAAACGATTATTTGCTGAACAACGCGCCCTATATTTTCAACTATTTCGAAGAGAAGAAGAAAATCTCTGCAGGTGGCGATTCCGGAAACAAAAACATTTTGAACTCTTTCTTCAAAATCAAATTAGAGACCGATGTGGCATCCAACCCCAAATACCAGAATTCCAAGAATTTATACCAAAACTATTGGAAGAATGTCAACAAAGACTATATCCAGTCCGACTGCGGTGTGTGCATCGACGTTTGCCAGAAATGTTCCATTGGCGAACTCATCCCCCAGGACGAGGAAGGAATCCTGATTTGCAACAATAAAAAATGCGCTACCTACGTACAATACATTGTGGATAACGAGAAACCGATTTACAAGGAACCGCCCAATGAGGTCACGTACAATGCTTACGTCCGACTCAATCATTTCAAGGAAATCTTGTCGCAATTCCAGGCGAAGGAAACCACGCAAATTCCCACACACGTCATTGAGGCGATTCGCGGACGCATCAAGAAAGAGAGAATCCACGATTTAACGAGCGAAATCAACTACGAGAAGATGCGCGAAATTTTGAAGAAACTGGGGTTCAACCGGTATTTCGAGCACATCCAATATATCAATTCGATTTTCGGAATCAAACCCCCGGTCATGAGCGACGAACTGCAGGACACTTTGTGCATTTTGTTTATCGAGATCCAGGAGCCGTGGGCGATCCACTGCCCCGCTTACCGGACGAATTTTTTCAATTGCACGTATACGCTTTTCCAACTCTGTGTTCTGTTGAACCAGACGCAGTATTTGCCGTACATTCCGATGATGAAAGACCGAGAGAAACAGTTGGAACAAGACATGGTGTGGAAGAAAGTGTGCGAGACGCTGGACTGGGAGTTCGTGGCGACGGTTTAAGGGAAACCAAGGTTGT
>Ga0209353_10000795_pt1 | contig 18521 bp, 12 predicted proteins | sample LauGreSpBDMM15SD_2_FD_187561 | JGI IMG/M metagenome (GOLD analysis project Ga0209353, IMG submission 187561) | Freshwater lake microbial communities from Lake Michigan, USA - Sp13.BD.MM15.SD (SPAdes) (version 2) | ecosystem: Environmental > Aquatic > Freshwater > Lake | place: Lake Michigan...
AATGATACGTGCGTACTGGAGAGAGTGTCAGTTGCAGCGAGATCGTAAAGCATTGCTTGCCCAAATTATGCAGCAAACACTCAACCCGACTTCTAGGGAAAGCGTAGAGGACGGAGTAATGATAATGTCCGCAGCCCAAGCAAGCCTATACGCCAAACAAGCGCAGATGAACAACCAAGCGCAGCAAGCAAGTACATCGCTGTACAGTCAAGCCACTCAAGCGCAAGGGTTCACTGACCCTCGGTCAACGTATGCAAAAATAATGGGGACACTAGGCCCATGAAAATTTTAACGATTGACTTTGAGACGGCTTATGGGGGTGATCTTGGCTTTGCTAAGCAGACTACCGAAGAGTACGTACGCGACCCACGCTTTGAGGTTATAGGAGTCTCAGTACAAGTAGAAGATGGCGAACCCGAGTGGTTTACGGGAACCATGATCGAGACTGCGGAGTTTTTGAGTAGGTATGAATGGAGTGAGTCCCTTGCCCTAGCCCACAACGCTATGTTCGACGGGTTCATTTTGTCTGAGCACTTTCAGATCAAACCGAAGGGTTGGTTAGACACGCTGTCTATGGGCCGCGCACTGCATGGCACTGAGGTTGGTGGTAGCTTAGCTGTACTTGCTAAGCACTACGGTGTTGGCATCAAAGGAGAGCAAGTCAAGCAGTACATCAACTACTTTCGCAAAGACTTCACATCTGAAGAACTCGCCGACTACGGCAGCTACTGCAAGAACGATGTGGCTATGACATGGGATTTGTTTGGGCACATGAGCGAGGGGTTTCCCGCAATTGAGTTTCGGTTGATCGACCTGACCATACGCATGTTCACAGAGCCAGTGTTGCAGTTGGACAAGAAGGTGCTTACTGCCCACCTAACAAGTGTTAGGGACAAGAAGGAATTGTTGATGAGCAAGATGCTGATTGACAAAGACGATCTAATGAGCAACCCCAAGCTAGCCGACGTACTCCGCTCTTTCTGTGTAGAGCCACCGATGAAGGTTAGTTTGACCACGGGCAAACAAACTTACGCATTCGCTAAGAGCGACGAGGATTTTAAGGCCCTGCTGGAGCACGATAACGTCATCGTACAGGCAATTGTGGCTGCGCGGTTGGGCGTTAAGTCTACGCTGGAAGAGACACGAACCGCTAGGTTTCTGGGTATCGCTGATCGAGGGTCAATGCCAGTTCCGCTGCGCTACTACGCTGCTCACACAGGACGTTGGGGCGGTGCTGACAGCGTAAACCTCCAGAACCTACCACGTACCTCACCTCTTAAGTACGCCATCATTGCGCCGACTGGCTACGCAATAATGGATTCGGATTCGTCACAAATTGAAGCGCGTACTCTGGCATGGTTAGCTGGACAGGAAGACTTGGTCGCGGCCTTTGATCGTGGCGAGGATGTGTATTGCATCATGGCATCGGCTATCTACGGACGGCCTATCACCAAGGCTGACACTCGTGAACGCTTTGTGGGGAAGACCACAATCCTTGGCTGTGGCTATGGCATGGGCGCAGGGAAGTTCATGGCCCAACTAAAGAATTTTGGTGTGGCTATTACGCTAGAAGAGGCGACGAAGATTATTGATGTGTACCGCAGAACTTACCCAAAGATCACAGCCCTGTGGAAAGCAGCGGGTACGGCGCTAGACGCAATCATGAGGGGCCAGACGACAACGTTGGGCCGCAACGGTGTGCTCAAAGTTGACGGTAAAGACGGTATCAAACTGCCCAACGGCCTGTACCTCCGCTACCCCAACTTGCGTAGCAGCCAAGACGATGACGGCAAATTTGAACTCATATACGACACCAAGAAAGGCCGCTCCGTTATACCAAATCGGATATATGGAGGCAAGTTGATAGAGAACGTGTGTCAAGCCTTGGCTCGGATTATCATTGGTGAGCAGATGCTTGCGATCAACCGCAAGTACCGTGTTGTCATGACGGTGCACGATGCTGTGGCCTGTTTAGTGCCGATTAAAGAGATCATCACCGCGATGGAATACGTTGAAATCTGCATGCGAATCCGTCCCTCATGGGGGCTGGAATTACCCCTTAATTGTGAGACAGGATGCGGAGATAGTTATGGCGATTGTTGATTACGCACGGCCTTGTATGCTAGCCGAGAACGCGTTGAAGGCGGCGCACGAAGCAATGCTAGAGAAAAAGTTTGCCGAGGCAATTGAGCAGGGCTTCATTGCGATGGCAGAAACAAAGCTGATGATTAACTCGATTAGAGACATGCAGGAGCGTCAAAGATGACCGCCAAACCAATCGTCTGGTCTTTCAGCAGCCTGAAGACTTTTCAGCAGTGCCCGAAAAAGTACTATCACACGAGAATTCTTAAGACCGAGCGTGAGCCCGACACCGTAGCGACTCTGTACGGCAAGTCAGCGCATACAGTTGCGGAAGAATACATACTCAACAAGACTCCGATCCCTCCCGAATTTGAGTACATGAAGGACATGCTTGACCAACTCAACGCCATCCCCGGCGAGAAGTTGTGTGAAGTGATGCTCGGCCTCACCAAAGACCTAGAGCCTTGTGAATTTAATGCCGACGATGTTTGGTGGCACGGTATCGCCGACTTGGTTGTGCTTAATGAGGAGAACGGCATAGCGCACTCCGTTGACTACAAGACTAGCAAAAACTCTCGGTATGCTGACGTAAAGCAACTCGATTTGGTGGCCACGGCTATCTTTGCCAAGTACCCTAAGATCAAGACGATCAAGTCGGCCCTGCTGTTTGTGGTGAGCAAAGATTTTGTCAAGGCCACGCACCACGCCGAGATGAAAGACAAGTACATTGAGAAGCCAGCGCAGGATGTTGCGCGTATCGAAGCAGCGATAGAGAACGGTGTGTGGAACCCGATCACCGGCCCGCTATGTAGGTTCTGCCCCGTCAAAGTTTGTGAACACAATAGGAGTTAAACCATGCCATACGTAAACAAACCCCGTCCCTATAAAAAAGAGTACACCCAACAAGTTGAGCGGGGCGAACTACCCACACGGATGGACCGCCAACGTGCCCGTAACGAGATGGATAAAAAAGGCATCGATCGTACGGGTAAGGACATCGACCACACGGTTCCGCTGAGCAAAGGCGGCACTAACGCGCCGAGCAACTTGAAACTGAAGTCTCCTAGCGCCAACCGTTCATTTAGTCGCAACTCTGACCACACAGTCAAAGTCAACAAGCCAAAGAAAAAATGAGCCTTGATACGTATACGTGGCCTCGCCCGCATGGATTTACGCCGTTCGATCATCAGAAGGTAACCTCAGAGTTTTTAATTAGCAACCCCAAAGCGTTCTGCTTTAACGAGCAGGGTACAGGCAAAACGGCGTCGGTCATCTGGGCGGTAGATCATTTGATGAACCTCAACGTCGTTAAGCGAGTGCTTGTCATTTGTCCGCTATCAATTATGAAGTCAGCGTGGCAGCAGGACTTGTTCAAGTTTGCCATACACCGTACGGTTGATATCGCTTATGGAAGCGCGCGTAAACGCAAAGAGATTATTGGCGGAATGGCTGAGTTTGTAATCATCAACTTCGACGGTGTAAGCATCGTGAAGAATGAAATCATTGACGGTGAGTTTGATCTCATTGTGGTTGATGAAGCCTCAGCCTACAAGAACGCGCAGACTGAACGTTGGAAGACATTGCGTGACATCAACAAAAGTGTTAAGGGTCTGTGGATGCTGACGGGTACACCCGCTGCTCAGTCTCCTGTAGATGCTTACGGTCTGGCAAAGCTAGTTAACCCCAAGGGAGTGTCACCATTTTTTGGGCAGTACCGCGACTCAGTGATGCAGCAGCTAACTAAGTTCAAGTGGACTCCGAAGCCGACAGCCAACCAAACAGTACACCGAATCCTACAGCCAGCGATTCGGTTTGAGAAAGCTCAGTGCCTTGACTTGCCCCCAGTTACATCCGTAGATAGAGATGCGCCACTCACGCCGCAGCAGTTGGCGTACTACAAGGTGCTGTTGAAGGAGATGCTCATTGAGGCAGCAGGTGAAGAGGTCTCCGCTGTAAACGCAGCCGCAAAAGCCAACAAGCTGCTACAGATTTCCGGCGGCGCTGTGTACACCGACAACGGCGAAGTGCTGGAGTTCGATGTATCAAACCGCCTGAACGTGGTGCAGGAGATCATTGATGAGTGCAGTCACAAGGTGCTGGTGTTCGTACCCTTTACCCACACCATCGAGCTATTGAAGAGGCACTTGACTAAGAACCACATTGCGTGTGAAGTCATTAACGGCGCAGTGTCAGTAAATCGGCGCAGTGACATCGTAAAGAATTTTCAAGAGCAGCCGACAGTCAAGGTGCTTATCATACAGCCGCAAGCAGCGTCCCACGGACTTACCCTAACCGCCGCTGACACGATCATCTGGTACGCTCCATGCACTAGCGTTGAGACCTACTTACAGGCCAATGCGCGTATCGACCGCCCGGGCCAAGTCAACCCGATGACCATCTATCACATCATGGGTAGCACGGTAGAGCGCAAGATTTACTCCATGCTGCGGGGCAACGTGAGTAGCCACCAAAAGATAGTTGATCTCTACCGTCAAGTACTCGCCGAAATCCCTTGACAATGTACAAAGCTGTGATAGACTTGTTTTCGTGAGCAGTGCCGCTCACACCCATTAACAATTGTTAGGAGCATTAGATGAATGAAGAAGCTACAGCCGCTATAGACTTGAACCAGCTAACCTCGATCTACATAAAGATCAGGGACGCTAGAGCCGATAAGAAGCGAGCGTTTGAGGTAGAGGACAAAGAACTTGAGGACCAGCTAGCGGTGCTTACCACCCAAATGTTGGACACCTGCAAAGAAATGGGTGCTGACAGCATCCGAACACCACACGGCACAATCATTCGTACAGTTAAGTCACGGTACTGGACGAACGATTGGGATTCGATGTACGACTTCATTCAAGAGAATGGTGCATTTGGCCTGTTGGAGAAACGACTTCATCAAACCAACATGAAGGACTTTCTCTCTGAGAATCCCGGCTACTTGCCTATGGGCTTAAATGTAGAAAGCGAATTTACCGTTTCTGTTAGACGTTCCAAGGAGAAATAAAATGACCGACCTTACTGTTTTGAATCAAGACCTCCCCGACTTCCTGCAAAACGCAGGGGTCTCCGACCTTACCAAAGCCCTCGCTGGCCGCACAGGTGTTAAGCGTATCGTGCCTAAGAACGGCATCTTCCGTAAGACTGTTGGCGGTGAAGAGATGGGCAAGGTCAAGGGCAACCTCGACGTTGTGATCGTCAGCGCGTCTCCTAAAGTTGGGCGTATTTTTTACGCTAAGCAGTGGACACCCGATGCCGAGCCAAGCGCTCCAGATTGCTTTTCTAACGACGGCAATGCGCCCGATGCTGGCTCAACCGCCCCGCAGTCTTCCCGATGCGACACCTGTGCTCAGAACATCAAAGGTTCAGGTCAGGGCAACTCTAAGGCTTGCCGCTACTCCCGTCGTTTGGCTATGACTCTGGTTGAAGATTTTGGCACTACGCTCGAAGGTTCTGTGTACCAGATGAACTTGGCATCCAAGTCTTTGTTTGGCGATAGTGTCGGCAACAACACGCATCCGTTTGAGAACTACATTAAGTACCTCGCCAACAACGGCAAGAGCTTAGACTACGTTGTGACTACGCTGAGCTTCAACGAAGAAAACGACAATCAGTCCGTGCTGTTTACACCGGCCCGTTTCATCAACAAGGCCGAGCACACTGTAACTAGTGAAGTCGCTAAGAAGCCAGAAGTGCAGAAGATGGTTGTCATGACTCCGTATCAAGCGGATATGTCTGGCCGCGCTCCCGCACTTGCCGCGCCTGTTCCAAAAGCCGCCGAGCCCGAACCTGATGTTGCCGAGCCGGTTAAACGCGAAAGCAAAAAGGCCGAGGCTGCTACCCCCACAGTCAAAAAAGACTTGGGTTCTGTTATTGATGCTTGGTCAAAGGAGAAGTAATTTATGTCCTACGGATACAGCCAGCGACTGGTTGAGGCCAACAAAAAAGCCGACGAGCAGTCGTGGGGTGTACTCCTTGGGCGCAAGTGTATAGCGCTTGATATTCCTGTGAACGTAATTGCTACGAGGTTCAACGTGAGCCGCGCAACGATCTACAACTGGTTCTGGGGGGCTACAACTCCTAACCAAGCACACGCGGAACTAATCGAGCGTCTCATACCTAGGCTCAAGAAAATCCGATAACTCGTGCGCGTATGGGGGCTCCGGCCCCCTGCGTAGCCGTCCCCAAAAGAAAGTTATATGTCCAACTTTGACCTGCTTGATGCTGTCCTACCTGTTGAGGGTAGGTACTGCGTGATGGGCATTGGACGTTACCCAGATCAAAAATTTGTAGACACGAGAGAAGAAGCAGAAGCACTGTTTGTCAAACACGTTGCTAATGGAGTCGATGCGTATTTTGGTTGCGCCAAGTTTGGCCCGCTGAACACGCGCACTCACGAAAACGTAACGCATGTACGCGCCTTGTGGTTGGACATTGACTGCGGCGCAACTAAGGGTGTACCTGACAGTAAGGGCGTCATCAAAGGATATCTAGACCGGCAGATGGGCTTAGACGAACTTGTGAAGTTCTACACAGCAGTCGGTTTACCACAGCCGATTCTTGTTAACTCAGGTTATGGGGTTCATGCTTACTGGCTTCTTGAAGAGACACTGACCCGCAATGAGTGGGAGCCCTTGTCTAATCGCTTGCGGGAACTGTGCGACGAAAACGGTTTGATCGTAGACGCAACTGTTTTTGAAGCCTCACGTATTCTCCGTGTTCCGGGTACGTTTAATTTTAAGTACGACACCCAAGTACTAGTTAGTGTAATCAACGAAGACACCGTGCGTATGAGTTACGCGCATGTCAAAGAGCTACTCGGTGCGCCTGACGCATCAACCGACAAGCCTGATTTTTTGCCGAACGTCGTTAGTCCAATGATGGAAGCGATGATGGGCAGTAAGGTGAAGCGATTTAAAACAATTATGATGCGCTCGGCGAACGGCGATGGCTGTAACCAACTGCTTGAGGCGTATCAAAATCAAGGCTCCATAGAAGAGCCGCTGTGGCGTTCTGCTTTATCGATCGCCGCGTTTTGTGTTGACGCTAGTACAGCGTCGCACATGATGTCTGACCAGCACCCGGGGTACGACCCAGAAGAAGTAGACGCTAAGATTAAGAACTTGATTGCAAAGGGTGGCCCACACCACTGCGCTACGTTTGAAAAACAAAACAAGTCTGGTTGTGATGGCTGCAAGCACAAGGGCAATATTAAATCCCCAATCGTGCTTGGCATGGAGCTAAGCGAAACGGAAGTAGAAGACGGCGAGTACATACTGCCGCCAGAGGAGAGTACCGGCGTAATACGCCACATACCTGAGTACCCATTCCCTTTTACTCGCGGTAAGACGGGGGGCATTTGGAGAAAGGCTAAGGACGAAGAGGACGAACCAGAGTTGGTGTACGAGCACGACCTGTACGTAGTCAAGCGCATGAAAGACCCTGAGTTGGGCGAGACTGCGTTGTTCCGACTGCATTTGCCAATGGACGGCGTGAAAGAGTTTGTCATTCCGCTGGCATCAATCGCAGTCAAAGAGAAGCTTAGGGAGGCACTCGCGCATCAAGGCGTAGCAGCGCACCCTAAGCAGTTAGAAAACCTCATGTACTTCATCATGACGTTCATGAAAGCACTTCAATACGCAAAGAAAGCAGAAATTATGAGAACACAATTTGGTTGGGTAGACAACGACAGCAAGTTCATCATCGGCGACAGAGAGGTCACAAAGGACGGTACGTTTTACAGCCCCCCGTCACACACGACTAAGCTAGTCGCTGAAAAGATGACGCCGACTGGCTCGTTTGAAAAGTGGAAAGAGGTATTTAACATGTACGCCAAGCCGGGGTTGGAGCCCCATGCGTTCGCGGCACTCACAGCGTTCGGCTCTCCACTGCTCAAGTTTACGGGCATGAGCGGGGCGATCATCAACCTGATTCACAAGTCATCCGGTTCAGGTAAGTCAACGGCGCTCTACATGTGTAACAGCGTATGGGGGCACCCTAAAGGGCTTGCTTCTATTTGGAAAGACACATTCAACGCAAAGATGCACCGGCTCGGCGTGATGAACAACCTGCCCAACACCATCGATGAGATTACGAACACAAGCCCGATGGAGTTCTCTGACTTGTCGTACAGCATTTCGCAGGGGCGTGGTAAGAACCGCATGAAGGCATCTACCAACGAAGAGCGTGTCAACCACACTAGCTGGCAAGGCATAACATTGTCATCGGCTAACGCTAGCTTCTACGAGAAACTTGGCGCGGCTAAAAACTCTCCCGATGGCGAATCCATGCGTCTGCTGGAGTACAGAATCGTACCTACTACCATCATCAGTGTGGCAGAGGGCAAGGAGATGTTTGACCACCAACTCATGGAGAACTACGGCTTTGCCGGAGATATCTACGCCAAGTACTTGATAGACAACCTTGAGGAAACCAAAGACCTTATCCGTCAAATCCAAGCTAGGCTGGACAGCGAAGTACAGTTCACCTCACGGGAGCGCTTCTGGTCTGCTGTTGCAGCTTGTAACATTGCTGGCGGTTTAATCGCTCGTAAGTTGGGACTGCACGACTACGACATGAAGGAGGTCTACAAATGGCTGACCGGCATGCTCGGCGAGATGCGCGAAGAAGTGGCCCCTCCGAATTCAAACCCCATATCAATTATTGGTGAGTTTGTTAACGCCCACATGAACAACGTGCTGGTGGTAGACGGAGAGGTAGACGCTCGGAATAGCCTAACGGCTTTGCCTCAACAAGAACCCAAGGGTGAGTTACTTATACGTTACGAGCCCGACACCAAAGATTTGTTTATCTCTGCCAAGCACTTTAAGGACTACTGCGTCAAGGCGCAGATCAACTACAAGGACGTGCTTAAGCAATTGAAAGACGAAGACGTATACGCCGACACCGTTAACAAGCGTATGTCCAAGGGCATGCGGGTGATGTCTCCAGCGGTTCGTGTGTTACGTTTTAAGGCCGACAAGTTTGATCTATTCAGCATGACCGCAGCAGATGAAGATAGAGACGGTAACGTACCGGATTAATTGGGCGAAGTTCCGACCCGGGTACTCTTTCTTTGTGCCTTGCATCAACCACAGCAAAGCAAGGGAAGCAATCCGGGCGGTGTGCCGCCGACTGAAAATCGAGGTAGTTACAAAAGTAGTGATTCAGGAGGGCATCAAAGGCTTGCGGGTCTGGCGCACTTAAGCTAGACTAAAGCCGTTGTTCTCCTTGTGGTTGTCATAGTACCACTTGCCCCCGGCCTAAACACCGGGGGCTTTTTTTATTTAGGGCTTTCGCGTTCTAGCTTCTTAGAGCTTGACTCAAGCAAGCCCATGACTACTGGGTAGTATTTCTCGTCGATTGGGAACCCGCGATCAGACATCAGCCTACGCTCCATACGTTTTTGCAAAGACTCATCAATTTGGTCGATCGTAATTTCGTCCTGATAGTTTTTAATGTTGTAGTTGATAAGTTTCTCAAAAGCTTTTTCAACATCCCTATCAGAACCTTTAGTGATTTCCAAGTCCAACCTATCCAGTACAGCGGAGCGTTCTCGTTTAGCCGCTAGGACCAGCCCTTGGGTTTTAAAAATATCTTCTCGGCGAGCTTGAAGTCCCTCAGTAGCAAAGCCCGCACTTTGTGCCAGCAACTGCCCAAAAGTAAACTCTTCAGCGCGTTTAAGACTATCGCCAGATCGGGTCTGCGCACCTTCTTGGGAATACCGATAAGCTTTCAATGGGTCACGGAATATGGCGGGGGCTAGCTGCTCAAAGCCTTGAAGGATTTTTCCTTGTTGGAAATAATCAATAGCCTTATTTGTCTGCCTAAAAAGAGAAACGCTAGGACCAAGTAAAGCCAACGCATAGTCGTCCATTTCAGCGGCGACAGTATCCTGCTCTCTACCATCTGGGAACCACATGTTGTTCATAGACATACTGCTAGTGATGTCGTAACCAGTTAAGTTAGAAATTAGCCCCTTGTTAAGAAACTCGTCAAGCGTACGGTCACCGACTTTTACATTACCAAACGTTTGTGGAAGCCATACGTTGCGGACCCAGAACTCAAGATCACGACCCTCAAGCGGGTCATCTTCGTCATCAGCTTTTGTGGCGTTAAGGATGGCTTGAGCTACACCCATAGCCATACTAATACCGGGTATGCCGACATATCCAGCCAACGCATACGACATGCCAAGCGTACCTAAGAATTGGATTCTGGCTTCTTTTCTTTCTTGTGGATTTAGACCCGCAAACATGTTGTACCCGTTGCGTATAAAGTACGTAGTCACAAACGCCGGGAACATCTTGAACTGTAGAAGACTACGACCAATTGGGCTACTAGCGTCAATAGTCACTTCACGCGATTTACTTGCAAGAATACCCCGTGGGCGATTCGATGCGTGGTAGTTACCTAATGCCTCATGACTTTCTTGCGTCGCTGCTTCTAACGCGGCCTCATGCGTCAACCCTTTGTCGCGGTTCAAACGATACGAAGTCATAAACGTTACTTCACGAATCATCCGCTCTGAATGGTGAAACAGCGCAGACATGGCGTTAGAAACAACTTTACCAACACGGCGAACGTTGCTCTGCCCTAATTTGGTCGGCACGTCACGGCGATTACCTAAGTCAAAGGCCATCGTGGTGTCACTGATGCCGAAGTCCTGCATGTACTGAGTAGCCAACTTTTCGTCAGCGGTCAGACCTTCAAGCTGTGACATGCTAGGCATTGTGTAGCTAGTAGTCCCGTCAGGATTAGTTTTGGTTATGCCAATACCGTTAAACACGTTCAGTGACTTGGTAAGCGCAGCGGCAGTTTTAACAACTCCGTGTTTAGACGCAAGCACTGGAACAACAAAGACAGGCACAGCGGTAAATTGAGCCACTACAGTTTTAATGGAAGTCATCATCCACAAAAAGGTCGTAGTGTTCGCAAGGTTGGATAACTGAAACCCAAGGCTATCTTCTGAAGAAGGTCGTATCTGTTGCTCTGCTCGCAGACGCATCTCCGAAACAAAATCACCCAGCCGCGCTTTATTTGGATTGCCTTTCAAAGAAGCGGAAGCGCTTTCAAGACTGAGCATGATTGCAGGGCCGTATTTAATACGCGCAATCTGGTTTGCCATGTTCGTGCCAGTAGCCACGAAATTGCGATGGATGTCACCCGAGAAACCAGCTACACCTTGACGGTGCATAAACTGTCGGCGGAAGTTCCGATCTGGAAGAGTCTGCAAGTACATCTGATAGATGTCATCCTTGAGCTTGTCCATATTTAGAGTAGACATGTTACTAACAACATTGCCGAAATCATCAGTAATGCTGGTCACAGGCTTAGCTTCTAGCGTATTGAAGATTTCTTTTAGCATCTCGCTGGCAGCTACATCATTTTTACGTGCGCTAGACAGGTCGTTGCCTTCATCGATGTCGCCGTCTTTTATCATCTCGTCTTTAGTGCGGGTGTTACCAGATGCGGCGTTCAGTTGTTTGACGCGGCCTTCTACAAAACGATCACGATCGGACTGGCTTTCAAACATCTGGAACTCACGAGCTTTACCTTTGCCCACACGCACCCAGTACTGTCCGTAGCGCATGAGGGGGAAGTACGGATACAGCTTCGTGCCGTCCTCATACATCTGCTTGATAGAAGCAATTAACTTACCCTTCGGTGACTTAGGGTCGCTGGCGCTACCGGGCAAGCCAGATGCTTCGATCTGTTCTTCAAGAACTGCGTGATACGCCTTGTGGTTATCCGCGTAGAACTCACGCACCTTGTTGTAAAGTTTTCTATTTGTTGGAGTCAGTCGGTTCCACAACGCGGTAAGGTTTTGATCTGTCGTAACCTCGTTAGGGTCTTTTGATGTGATCGTTGAGTAGTGCATGATGTTGCCGAGCGCTGTGTACTGCTTGGCGTCTTTTGCCGCAAGCTTGTTTAATTCCTCAGCGGTTCCAAACATGGCATTTTTAGCCTTGTTACGCATGGCGTTCATTTTGTTGATGCCAGCCCACGTGTCTTTTATACCGCCAACACCGAGCTTGTCTGCCCACCGTACAACAGCTTCAGTCTGCAACGCTGGGAGCAATTGCTGCATCACCCCGTCTTTAAGCCAGACTCCACTTTTCACCATGACTCCAAGAAATTCATCCATTTTGCGCATGCCCACCAATTGCTCGATGGGTCCGCCAGATTTAATAGCGTCAGCAAAATTAGATTTTTCTAGCTTCTCAACAGTCTTATCAACTTTTTCACGAGTTTGTTTAGCCGAGGCAAAAACTTTTTCGTAGCTTTCCCCGCTTTCAACCCGCTCCAATTTACGCATAGCGGGTGTTATTCTTGAAGACAGAATTTTGTCGGTAATCAGAACCAAGTCGGTCATGGCGCTAAAGTCTTTATTGCCGACTCCAAAGAACTCCATAATGGCGCGAACAAAGCGGCTACCAAGGGAGCCCTCGGCTTGCGTAGCATCCACAGTCATCAAGAATTCCTGCATCGCAGGCTCGGTCATGCCGTAAGCCAAAAACTCTTGCTCCGATTCAAAAATTTTGTAGCGTGGTTGGCCGTTCTTGCCTACATAGAGTGTTGACTCCACCAGCGTGCGAAGATCGTCAGGCACCGTGCCTGCTCTGTCCATAGCTTCGTACGCGCTACCTGCATTACGCATTACACGAGTAAACGCTCGTGTAGCTTTGGTCAGCAACGCATCGCTAGAAAGGCCCTTGGCTATAGCTGCCAAACCAAGGGTCAACTTTTGACCTGTAGCAGCGTGCAGCAACTCATGCAGCACCGTAGTGTTATCTACACCGTGGTCGGCACCAAAACTAGCTCCACGTACATATACTGTGCGCGTCTTAGTTGCTAGGTTTTCAACGAATAGACCACGCGCAGCATTCCATTCTTTTAGGTACGGCTGCAACTGCTTCGGTACAGGGTCACCTTTCTCAAGAACAACAAAGTTAACCCCGTTGACAAACCCACGTATACGCTTGGCAATAAACTTCTGAAAGGCATCGCCGGTCTTTATGATCTGTGCAAGTGCTTGCACCCCGTTGGTAGCTTCAGAGAACCCGGCCTCTGGCCGACCGGCTTTACCAGTCTTCTCCGAGCTAGAAACTTTGCTCTTCTCGTACGTTATGCCAGTTCTTACGTCGGCGAGTTCTCTTGCGCTGATTGCTGAGTTTTTAAGCGCAGCTTCTATCTTGCCACGAGCAGTGTCTGTTGGTGAAAGTGAGTCTTGCAACATGAGCAAGGACTTGATGGCTTGAACTTTCCCAAGACGTTTTTGTCGTTCCGCGTCTTTTAGCTGCTCTTCGGTACTAATCGTTTCTTCATCAATAGGAGCAAGCGCTGTGTCAAGTGCAGTAATAGCCGAGTCAACTTCACCAGAAGCAGCGGCAACAGCTTTACCCTTGTTCCTGTACGCAGCTTTAGTAGCAGCACGGTTGGCTACTCGTTGTTCTTCAGTAAGTGGAGGGCGACCACGTCCTTTCTTTGGAGTTTCTGCGGGGGCAGCTTCTGTTTCCCCAGCATCAATTGCATCAATTTGTTTAAGGGTAGATTCAAACTCCGCGTTTTTAATTTGGCGTTGTTTTTCTAGTTCGTTTATTTCGTCACGGTACTCAAACGCACTTTTATCTTCTTGGATTCCTTTATCACGCAATTCATCTTGTTTATCGACTAAATCATTTCCTTGCTGTAGGAGTTCGTCCAACTTATCCATAAGCTCTTCTCTTTTTGCATCTGGCGCAGCTTCAGCCTCTGGCGTTTGCAACTTAGCAATGGCTTTTTCAACCGGTTTGAACTGTTCAGTGGCTATGTCGTCCGCTTCAGCAATTGCGGTTTGTAGGTTGCTGGCTGGTTCAGCGGTCAGTGCAGTCGGTTCTGCTCCTTCTCGTATAGCAGGCTGGCTAACATCCGGTCTAGCAGAAACCATTCCAGTTGTGTTAGGCACTCCAGTGGTTTCGGAGGGGCGCTCTGTATCGGACTGTGCAGCCACTCCATCGCCAACTCCACTTGGTCCACCGACAGGTTCGCTAACGCCTGCTGTTCCTTGAGCTTCTCTCTGGGCATCCGCATTTTGTTTGTCCTCTACAGCTTCTATGGTAGCTCGCTCAATAGCCGCCGATTCAGGGTCCGGCAAGTTCATATCTCTGAACATGTCAGTAAGCTGCGCGACACGCTCTGGGTCTGGCTTACCAGTAGGTTCCGCAGGTACAGTTTTAAGAGTAGGCGCTTCGCCCTCCGATTCGGGAGGACGCACTGTTGTGGTTGTGCCTTTGTTAAGCTTGTCTATTTCTGCGGCGGCTTTTTCAATCGCTAGTTCTTCTTTGCCTTTTGATCCTAGAACTTCTTTTGTGCCTTGGACCGTAGCACCAAGTCCACCGCCGACGATGGCAGCTTCAGCGCCGCGAGTTAACGCTTCTTCTGCGCTAAGCCCTTTCTTAGTGCCCGCAGCTTCACCGAGGTACGCGGCTTCTTCTTCCAAAACTTCAGTACCCGCTTGGATACCCGTTTCTTTTGCAACACGCCCGGTTTTTGTTACGCCCGTCGTAGGTTTAAACAAGCCCTTAGTGGCAAATGCTTCTAGTTTGCTTTCTATAACAGCGGCAGTAACGGCGGCGGTTACATCCCCTACGGTAGCGTCGTCCAGTGTTTTTTCGTCGTTCTTAACTCGTTCGTCCAAAATTTCTTTTGTTCGAGCCATGATATAGGCGATGGGCATTTTTACTGCGCCAAACATATCCGGCACGGACGTTATCACTCGCTCGGCAATAAACGGGACCGCGTTCAACGGGTTAGTCGCCAAATCTTTAAGCTGCGTGCTTGGCTGGTAACCTAAATTTTTGTCAAAGTTTTTGAGCGATTTGGCCCAGTCAAACAGAGGTTGAAGTTGTACTTTGTTCTTTATGTCTTCTTCACTTATGCCCGATAAAGGCACAGCTAACTCTAGCTTATCGCCAACCCGTTCAGCTACTTCTGCTACAGCTTCTACAAAAGAACCAGACGCGGAAGCCGCACGGCCAATCGCGCCGATGAGTGGGTTTTTTGTTTTTGCTTCCGACTGCGGCTCTTCTTCTTGCGCTAGCGGAGGGGTGATTGTCGTCCAGCCGTCGGCACTTGCTGCTACGGGTTTTTTACTAGGGACAATTGTTGTCCAGCCGTCTGCATCTGCTTTAGCTGCGGGTTCCCCGCTGGGGACAATTGTTTCCCAGCCGTCTGCGTCTGCTTTGGCCATGATTACTTAGCCTTTTGTTGGATTGAACCGTCTTGTGCAATTCGATAGTTATATTTGTCTGGCTCGTATGTCAGTCCACTCTGTTCTACTTTGGCTTGTATTCCAGCAGCGGCAGCGGCACTACCTCTACCGGCTGTGGGAACAGGAGCGGGTTTAGGATCGCCACCGGGAGATGCTAACTTATCCTCAATCATTTGTTTTTCTCGTGCAAGCGCAGCTTCTGTATCTCCCGCCGCGTTTGCTTTTTTCCAAGCAGTGTCTCTGAATTTATCAAGTCTTACATCTTTTACGGCTTTTTCCCGTGCTTTAGCAGCAAGTTGGGCATTTGCTATGTCCGCCGCACTTTGCAGTCTGTCTGGGATAGACGAAGCCGGACGAGTTTCTTTTGCCGTGTCAGTAAACGCTTTAGTCTTGGCCGCTGCAAGTCTGACTGGGTCTTTAGCAAGTGTAGGGTCTGCGGCAATCATAGAGGCAAGTTTAGCGTCTACAGACTCCTGCTCAAACGTCTTTTTATTTGCGCTAGCTTTACTAGAAGCAGCTTGTACATCTTGACCACGGATGTTCGCCAGAATCGTAGCTTCGTCTTGGGCCGCTTTAGTTTTCATGTCGGCACCTTTTTGGGCCTTAGCCTGAGCGTCTTTTTCAAGTTCCGCAGCTTTACCAACCATACCGTCAGCGCGAGCTTGGTCTGCGGTAGCCAGTTGCATTTCAGAAGCACGCAAGAGTTGATCGGCTTTACGATTCTCTTTCTTTATCTCCATAACCTTTTCGCCGTAGGCAGGCAACGCATTTGCAAGTCCGGCAACGATACCTTTACCTTTAAGGATTGCTCTGGAAGCAGCAAAATAACCGGCAGCTTCATCTTCTGGTAAACCGGCTTTAAGTTTTTCGCGGTCAGCTTTGACTTCTTCCATAAAAGGAACAGTCCGACTTTCACCGTACAGACCTTGCAGTCCGGGCATTCGAGCCTGTGTGTTCGACAAAGTCTCTTCTGAAGTAGGCGCGGTGTATTCACTAGATTCGCGCATGCGGGTAAGCGCCTCACTGATAGAAGGATTGCCGCCTTTAGCAAACGCAACAACACCACCGCCAGCCATACGCTGGGCCATATCGGGAGTTACAGTACTAGCCAAACCGTTCTTCAATGAAGCCTGAAAGCCCATCTCGTCTTGGATAGTTCTTGCTTGCTCTGAATCTTTACGGGCTTGGGCTGCTGCCAAGGATTGCTGTAGCTGCTGAGGGTTAAGTGAGCCAACAATATCGGCTACGTTTTCAGCGCTATCTACACCACCACCGCGAGCGTAAGCCATGCCACCATCGGCCATAAATTTGGACAGACCGTAAGCAGACGCGCCGAGTGAGCCTAGCTGTTGGGCCATACCGGGCTCAGCCTCGTACAGTTGTCTGGTTGACTGTTGACCAAGCGGCAAACCACGGATCATGTCGGACATAAAGCCCAACTGTTTATACGGGTAGTTCTGCTGGTTCTGGAAGTCTTGATAGGCTTGCGACAGACCCTGTTGCTGCAAAGCCTGCTGCTGACCACCGTAAGCATTTTGCAGCTTGTTGATGTCCATGCCTTGAGAAAATTCCTGTCCGCCGAGTGCGCCAAGTTGACCCGCACCTTGAAGTGCTGTCTGAAGACCCTGCATGCCGTAGCCAGCGCCGTACTGTTTTGATTGCTCCGAAAGCTGCTGCGCTTGCATACGGCGAGCTTGGTCGGCATTGAACTGGGCTTGCGCGTTATCGTAGGAAGACTGAAGGCCCCTAGCTTGGATGTCGCCCTTTTGCGTAGCCAGATTTCGAGCGGCTTCGGCTTGCATAATGGCTTGACGGCCACCACCAAAAGCACCGGACTTGGTTGCTTGACTGGCTAGCTGCGTACCGGCAACATCGCCTTGACGCTGGGCTTCACGCTGCTGGATGTCAACCACGTTCTGCATGTACGGAGACATGTACTGCTGAGCGGACTCTCCACCAAACTGGCCTGCTTGGAACTGTGTTGGGTCATATTGAGCACCAAGAGCGCCCAAGCCCGCTGCGCCAGCAAGTTGAGTACCAAAACCAGTAGCTCCAGAGGTCCGCATACCGGCAGCTTGTTGTTGAGCTTGCTGCTGCATAGGGCTAAAGCCCGCGATACGGTTAGCTCCGTAAGTTTGATAAGGGTTCTGGTTTATGTCCGTCAGAGCGGCAGTTTTACCCAACGTGTCTTTGGCGTAACCCTTGGCCCAATCTGGAAGCTCAGAGACTTGCGTTTGTGTTTGAGATGGACTGCTGCCGCCACCATCCATTGGGTACAAACGAATGTTGTCACGGCTATACCCGCTAAATTTGTTGCCGATAATCATAGTTTGATCCTCATCACTTGGTGAGTTGTTTCCATACCCATTTTTTCATACATTTGGACAAGCGAGCCATTAGCCCAACACTGCGCTTTAGTGGCTCCATTTAGCTTCATCCAACCCATTGCTTCCGCAAATACATGCTTACGGACGATACCTTTACCGCCCATCAGATTTACATGTGCTACTCGCTCCCGTGGGTAGTCAATAAAATCAACTGTTACAGCACCTGTAATACCTTCACCGGCTTCTTCCCACACAAGCAAATTTGTACGTCCTGTACGAACTGCATACTCTACGTGTTCAATTGTGATCGCAGCAGGGTCTAAATCAATTGCCTTTTGCAACAACGGAGCAACGGTAGGCCAAGTCTGTGGTAATTCTCTTGGCATGATGTGGTAAAGCGGCATTTTACGCCGGTAAATATTTAGCCGAACGGCTGTTAGCTGCTACCTTGCCTTTACCCACTGTTTTCCCACGAGCTTTTTGAACCCTGTCCATCATGGCGTACAGCTTACGGGCACCAGCCTCAGTCGAGCCGTTACCTAGCTCAGACACAATCCGTGCTGGAACTACGAATTCGCCGTCAGCAAGCCGGGCTGGTTGCTTCTTGCCAATCATTGCGGGGATAGAGTCAGAGATGCCATCGCCGGGGCCGCGCAGAAGTCTGCCGCCGTCTGAGTAATCGCCAAGATGGGAGATGCCGCCTCCGGCAAACGCCATACCTTGGGACATGGGGCCTTTTGTAAGCTCTTGAAGACCTCTTGTATTCATCATGGATTGACGAATTGTCTCCATATCTGTAGGTAATGGGCGTATTCTGGGATCTTGCGCTGGACCGGGCAGAGGTGTAACCCCTTGTT
>Ga0209353_10000796_pt1 | contig 18493 bp, 17 predicted proteins | sample LauGreSpBDMM15SD_2_FD_187561 | JGI IMG/M metagenome (GOLD analysis project Ga0209353, IMG submission 187561) | Freshwater lake microbial communities from Lake Michigan, USA - Sp13.BD.MM15.SD (SPAdes) (version 2) | ecosystem: Environmental > Aquatic > Freshwater > Lake | place: Lake Michigan...
AATTCTTGAAGCGTAAGAAGCTTTAACGACAACACTTTTGGCGTTGGCCGCAGGTTAGATCTCTACGCCAATGAACTTGGTCTGCAAGAACTCATGAATTCCATCGAAGCCACCTTCGCGGCCTAAGCCTGATTGCTTCACGCCACCAAAGGGTGCTGCTGGATCTGAAATAACACCCTTGTTGATTGCAACCATTCCTGATTCCATTGCCTCTGCCGTGCGCAGTGCGCGTGTGAGGTTAGAAGAAAAGACATAACTAATAAGACCGAATTCGGTGTCATTAGCCATTTCAATGCCTTCTTCATCTGTGTCAAAAATGACGATCGGTGCAACTGGACCGAAGATTTCATGAAGCAGGATTGGGTTATCTTTTTCAACGATCAAAACAGTTGCTGGGTAGAAAGCGCCTTCACCTTCTGGCTTAACTCCACCAACTTCAACCTTTGCGCCAGCTGCAATTGACTCATCAACTATGTCGGCAATCTTGTTGCGCTCTTTCATTGAAACATAAGCACCAAGTGTTGTTGTGGCTTCTGTTCCGCGGCCCATTACATATGAGCTCATGGACTTAGTCATCTCTGCAATGAACTTATCTGCAATACCTCGCTGAACAAAGATTCGGTTAGCAGATGTGCAAGCAGCACCACCGTTTCGCATTTTTGCAAGAGAGAGCTGCGGAATAGTTACCGCTAGATCTGCATCATCATGAATAACAACTTGCGCGTTTCCGCCAAGCTCCATAGAGCAGCGAATAACGCGGTCTGCGGCTTCTTTTAGAAGGATGCGACCAACTTCTGTTGAACCTGTAAAGGAAAGGTTCTTAACACGTGGATCATGCAACATCTTTGAAATTGCAGGACCTGTTTTCTCTGGAAGAATTAAATTAAGAACTCCCTTTGGCAACCCTGCGCGCTCCATTAGATCCACGATGTACATCGCGGTCAGTGGTGTTTCACTAGCCGGCTTTAAAATCATTGTGCAACCAGCAGCAACTGCTGGGCCAATCTTGCGTGTGGCCATTCCGGCTGGGAAGTTCCACGGTGTAATAAGAATTGAAAGACCAATTGGCTCGTGTGAGACAAGGATGCGCTTATCCCCTGATGGAGATTTACGGAAATCACCTGGCGTGCGAACTGTTTCTTCTGCAAACCAACGGAAGAACTCAGCAGCATAGGTGGCTTCACCACGAGCATCTGGCATCGCTTTTCCGTTTTCCCGGGAAATCAATGTTGCGATCACTTCATTTTCTGCAGTCATTAACTCAAATGCTTTACGTAAAATCTCTGAGCGATATCTAGGAGCAGTCTTTGCCCATGCTTTTGCTGCGCCGTCAGCTGCTGCAATTGCAGCATCACATTGCGCATCTCCGGATAGGGCTACTTCGGCAATTACTGAACCGTCGCTTGGATCGTAAACAGGCAACTTCCCAATTCCATCAACCCACTGGCCATCGATATATAACTGTGTATGCATAGCCCGAAGCATACGCTTTACGCCTAAAACAGTGAAGATTGTGCGGGCTGAGGTAGAGTGATACTTATTAAATTGCAGTAAATGCAATAAAAAGGAGTTTCAGTGCCTAAGTCGTGGACCGATGATGCTCTTGCTCCGGTTGTTAAACAAGAGCACGCTCACTTAAAAGACCCCCTTAGTTACAAGATTAAGCGTCGCTTGCTTGGAATTCCACTAAATCGACATACCTTAGAATCACAAAGATTAAGCAAGCGAAATGCTTTTGGAATTCTTTCCTCTGATTGCATCTCTTCTTCTGCTTATGGCGGAGAGCAAATTTTAGTGGCTTTGATTCCAGCTTTTGGTCTCGCCGCTTTCACAATCTTCCCACCAATGATCGGCGTTATTTTGCTGATGTTGGTAGCAATTACTCTCTTGTATAAAGATGTGATTAGTACATACACCCGCTCTGGCAGTGCGTATCTAGTCTCACGAGAAAATTTCGGTCGAGTAGTCTCCCAAATTGCTGCGGTGGAATTAATGTTTGGATACATAATCACTGTGGCCATTCAATCAGCCGCGGGTGTGGCCGCATTACTTTCAACATTTCCCGAATTAGGCTCATTTAAAGTTCAGCTAACAATTTTGATTGTTGTAATTTTGACTTACGTGAATCTGCGAGGCGTCAAAGAAGCAGGGGTCTTCTTTGTTATTCCATCTTACTTATTCATGGGTGCTATGTTCATTGTCTTTATTTTCGGAATCTACAGATATTTCAATGACTCACTGCCTGTCTATAGTGTTGACACTGAGGGCTTAATACCAATTGGCCAGGCGCAAGGTTTGCTCTCGGTAGCAGCGATGCTTCTAATTTTGAAGGCCTTTGCTAATGGAAGTGCCTCACTCACTGGAATAGAAGCTATTTCAGATAGCGTTCCACTCTTTAAAGTCCCTGAGTATGTGAATGCCAAAAAGGTTCTTATTTTGATGAGTATGACTCTTGGCACCTTAATTCTTGGTATTGCCTGGCTTGCTAAGGAAACTCAAGCCATTCCATATGCTGATGGAACACCAACAGTGATTTCGTTGGTTGCAAAAGCGGCACTGGGAGATAGTTTTATCGGGGACATCCTCTTTGTTTTAACACAACTAGGTACCATGTTGATTCTATTCGCTGGGGCAAACACTTGCTTTAGCGCTTTCCCGAATATGGTCAATATGGTTGCAAATGATGGTTTCCTGCCTAGACGTTTAACTCAGCGCGGTCACAAATTAGTGTTTTCAAATGGAGTATTTTTCATTGCTGGAGTTGCCTCGCTCTTGGTAATTGCAACAAGTGCCAGCATAACTATTTTGGCTGCAATCTATGCTCTTGCTGTATTTGTTGGATTTGCTTTAACTGGTGCTGGAATGACAAAAAAGAGTTTGGGTTCAAAAGCTCCAAATCGAATGAGAAAAGTAATACTCCACGCAACTGCCACGGGGATTGCAGTATTTACGGTGATCGTCCTATCCCTCGTTAAATTCTCAGAAGGAACTTGGGTTGTGGTTGTGGGAACACCGCTTGTTGTTCTACTCATGCTCAAGTTCAACAATCAGTACACACGTGAGCAAGGAGCCCTTGCAGTAAAGCAGCATCAAGAGCGTGCCACATCAATCGTGCGTCACGATGTAACAGTCCTGGTTGATAACGTTGATATCGCAACTGTTGGTGCGATTCGATATGCACGCAGTTTAAAACCACGTAATTTATCTGCCGTCCACTTTGTTATTGATGATCGTCGCGCTGAAGCAATTCAAAAAGCATGGGCAGCATCTGATGCACTAGATGATGTGACACTTGAATTAATCGACTGTCCAGACCGTCGACTTGCTAACTCTGCATTGGATTACGCAATCCGAATGACTGAAAAGCCAGATGTTGAATTAACTCTGCTACTTCCACGCCGTGCCTACTCAGGATTCTTGGGACGTTTGCTTCACGATCAAACCGCTGAAGAAATTGCAGCACCTATTTCACAATTACCACGAGTAGTTGCAACGATTGTTCCTTTCGATGTGGAGCGCATTACATCTGGAAAAAATTTACTTACTACTGAAAAAGTTGCTCCTGTAGTAGTTGCGCCCAAGCCGATTAAAAAAGCTCCTCCAGTCAACCTTGAGCCAGTAAGTCACTATGCAGAAAATGTGACACCGATCGGCAATATTGAGTGGCGAAAGCGCGCTCAAGTACAAGGCCGAGTGACATCAATTAAAGCAGCACCTCGAGGATCAGCCCCAACCCTTGAAGTTGAAATCTGGGATGAATCTGGTGGAGTTTCTCTGCACTTCTTAGGACGTCGCGATATTGCAGGTCTTGAAGTTGGTTCGCAGTTGCGCGCCGAAGGCATGGTTGGTGAAGAAGAAGGATCTATGGTGATCCTTAATCCTTCTTACGAACTCCTTGTATAAAAGAGGTAATCAACTCACCGCATTCTTGCGCTAAAACTCCAGCGCGCACTTCAGTTCTAAAGGTGCTTCGTGGATCACGAAGCAAATCCCACACCGATCCAACTGCGCCTGCTTTTTCATCCCAAGCACCAAATACAACGGTCTGTAAACGAGATTGAGCGATTGCGCCAGCACACATGGCACATGGTTCAAGGGTTACAACCAAGGTGTGATCTGTTAAATGCCAATCCCCCAACTTTTCTGCTGCATTTCGTATTGCAACAATTTCGGCATGTGCCGTTGGATCATTGTGTAATTCACGTTCATTGTGACCAGTTGCAACTAACTCTCCAGCATTGTTAAAGATTGCAGCACCAACTGGAATATCGTGGCTTGCAACTGCTTTACGTGCTGCATCAAGTGCAACGCGCATCATTTCAATATCGCTCACAGATCCAATAGCTCCGAAAATTGATCGCCAAAACCTAAGCGAGCAGCGATTGCTTCAAGCTGCTCATCGGGAAATAATTCTTCATCATCACATAGCGCAGAAATTTCCATGCCGCTCATTCCAAGATCTGCCAAGATTTCTAGATGACCAACAGGTCCTGATTCTTCATCATCTTCAGGAATTGGAAGATCTGCAATCTCCATTAACTCTTCTGCGACTGGATAATCAAGGGCTGCAGTTGCATCACTTAAGAATAAAGAAATATGGGAACCTAATACGCGAATTAATATAAAGAACTCTTCATCAATTGAAATGAGCGCAATTGATCCGCCGTTTGTTTGTTGTGATTTCAAGCGCGTAATAATTTGTGCAATGTCATAAGGGTCAGGCAATGTGCCCAAGGTCCAACGTCCATCCTCGTGCCAAGCCGCAACGGCAAAGTCCATTTCACTTGTGAGGTCGGTTACTACATCGTCGATTGCGTCAAAGGATTCAATCTCTTCGACGAGCCCTTCTTCGAAATCAGACATGTGCGCATACTTTCACTCATTGGAAAGGAATGAAACCCCTGTAAGGTAATACCTATGAAAGTACATGTTGCCAATCACCCATTGATCAATCACAAATTGACGGTTTTGCGCGACGAACGGACCGATTCACCAACTTTTAGACGCCTGGTCGAAGAGCTCGTAACCCTGTTGGCATATGAGGCAACCCGCGATGTGCGTACTCATGAAGTAGAAATTACAACCCCTGTAACTAAGACAAAGGGCCAAAAATTAGCTGAGCCCCGCCCGGTAGTTGTGCCCATCCTGCGTGCAGGTCTAGGAATGCTCGAAGGGATGACCAAGTTAATCCCAACTGCAGAAGTTGGATTCTTGGGAATGGTTCGCGATGAAAAAACATTAACAGCAAGCACATATGCAAACCGCCTACCAGATGATCTTTCAGGACGACAGGTCTTTGTTCTAGATCCGATGCTTGCAACTGGTGGAACTTTGATCATGGCCTTTCATTACCTGATTGATCTTGGAGCAACAGATATCACCGCAGTGTGCATCTTGTCCGCCCCTGAAGGAATCGCAGCAGTTGAAAAAGAGTTTGCAAATAGTCGAGTACCGATCACAATCGTTACCGGCGCACTTGATGAAAAGTTAAATGAGCATGGTTACATTGTTCCGGGCTTGGGCGACGCCGGCGATCGCTTATACGGAGTTGTATAAATGGCATCAACATCACCTGGATACGGAATCACAATTCGTGTCGAAGGCTCCCCTGATACAAACCCAGTAGCACTAGCAACAACAGTTATTACTGGAGCTGGTGCAACAATTACCGCACTTGACGTTGTTGAATCTCTTCTTGAAAAAGTTGTCATCGACATAACGTGCGACACAATTGATGCTGAACATGCAGAGCAAATCACTGCAGCCATATCTTTAAATTCGGATTTAACCGTTCGCAAGGTAAGTGATAGAACATTCCTTCTCCACCTTGGTGGAAAGATTGAAATTGCCTCAAAGGTGCCGCTAAAGACTCGTGATGATCTATCTCGTGCTTACACACCTGGCGTTGCTCGTATTTGCCAAGCAATCGTTGCCGATCCATCAGATGCTCGTCGCCTTACTATCAAGCGCAATACTGTGGCCGTTGTAACCGATGGATCAGCTGTTTTAGGGCTCGGAAACATCGGACCAGCTGCAGCCTTGCCTGTGATGGAAGGTAAGGCGGCGCTATTTAAGCGCTTTGCCGATGTTGATGCATGGCCCGTCTGTTTAGATACCCAAGATGTTGATGAAATTGTTCGCACGGTGCAATTGATCGCACCTGTCTATGGCGGTATCAACCTTGAAGATATTTCTGCTCCTCGTTGCTTTGAGGTTGAAGCACGTCTGCGTGAACTGTTAGATATCCCTGTTTTCCATGATGACCAACACGGAACTGCGATTGTGGTTCTTGCCGCTCTTCGTAATGCACTCAAATTAGTTAAAAAGGATTTGAAATCAGTAAAGATTATTCTTAGTGGTGTTGGCGCGGCAGGTAATGCTATTGCTCGGCTATTAACACTTAATGGAGCAAGCAACATCATTGGTTTTAATCACCATGGGGTAATCCATAATGATATGAAATCTGATGATTCAATGCAGCAATGGTTCATTAACAACAGTAATCCAAATAACTTCATTGGCAAGATTTCTGAAGCAATGATCGGTGCAGATGTATTTATCGGTGTTAGTGCGCCGAATGTCTTAACTGAATCAGATGTTGCTTCCATGGCTAAGGGTTCAATTGTTTTCGCACTTGCCAACCCAGATCCTGAAATTGATCCAGCGATTGCTCGAAAGTATGCCGCAGTCGTAGCAACAGGTCGAAGCGATCAACCAAATCAGATTAACAACGTTTTGGCGTTCCCCGGAATCTTCCGCGGTCTACTTGATGCAAACGCTCACAAAATTACAGATCAGATGCTTATGGCTGCAGCGGAAGCAATTGCCGATTGCGTTTCACCTGAACAGCTCAACACATCATTTATTGTGCCAAGCGTTTTTGATCCCAATGTTGTAAAGGCTGTAGCTGCGGCGGTTAAGAAGTCAGTGTGATCGAACTAGCTGCATCCTTTGATGAACAATTTGCATCAATAGCACCCTTTGTTCTCTATCTACTTATCGGAGCAATCGTCTTTGTTGAAACAGGCATCCTGTTTGGCTTTTTCCTGCCTGGCGACTCAATACTTTTTAGCGCAGGACTAGTTGCAGCAACCCATGGTGAAGTAAATATTGTCATTCTTGTGACCGTAATCTTTATTGCTGCATTTTTCGGCGATCAAATTGGTTTTGTATTAGGCCGCTTAGTTGGGCGTCCCTATCTTGAAAAACATAACTCCCCACGTATGCAAAAGATGATTGCCCGTTCTGAGGGATTCTATGAACAAACAGGCTGGTGGGCAGTTGTTGCTGCCAGATTCTTCCCATGGATTCGCACCTTTGTTCCACCAATCGCCGGTGCTCAATGATTGAACTACTACAAATTCCTGTCAGCTAACGCGCTTGGCGCATTGTTATGGGGAGTTGGAATAACTCTTGCTGGATATTACGCAGCTTCGTTGCCATGGGTTAAGAGTTGGTCCTACGCAATTGCAGCTTTCTTTATTACCGCCTCTTTGGTTTCTGCACTCGTGAACTACTTACGCCACCGGCGATAACACCAACATACGTCATTGCAAGTCCAATGACTAAATAGACACTTAGGCTGGCACCATCTGTTGGTGACACTAGGTCGATAATAAGTGAAGCAGCGAGTTGACCACCAACACTAAATAATGTGAATGTCAGAACACCTAGGTGCTGAACAATTGTTGATGTGAAAGCGATGTAAATAACACCGATTACACCACCTGTGTAGATCCACCATGGTCCTGCAGGCAATGGGGACAAATCAGTAAATCCAAGGGCTACCGCAAAAATCATCACAATCACTAAAAACAAAGCACCTGTACTGAAGTTAAGCAAAGATGTTGCAAAGCTTTGATGTGAGTGTTCATTGATTTCACCATTTAATGCACGCTGCACGGCAACGATTGCACCTGCAATGCATCCCGTGCTGACTGCAAATATTGAAAGATTATCGGCATCGATACGATCCCAAACAGAGACCAGAACGGCAATGACGGTTAGAAAAGCAGCTAGCACTCGTCGGATTGAAATCAGTTTTTTCCCGCCACCGGTAAGACCAATCCGATCAACGACTAATGACATTGCAGTCTGACCAGCAATGGATGCAACAGAGAAAATGGCAACACCGATCAAAGGGACGATGTGCGATTGAAAAGCAACAAAACTTCCACCAAAAGCGCCAGCTAATAACTTCCACCTGGCTATCTCCCTTCGCGCAATTGCCCCGCGTAAGTTTCCTATTCCCTCTTTAATGTGTGGGCTAAAGGGAGTAATTATTAAAAGAATCAATAAGCCTGAACTAAATGAGATCAGCGCTGCTTGTAATCCACTATCTAGTCGGTGTGAGAGCTCTCCATTGGCACGGGCTTGCAGGGCAATCATTGCCCCGGATAGGGCTGCCAATAAATCTAAGCGCATTGTGCGAGGTTATCAAGAAAAGCAAAAGCCGGGGCGAGACCCTCGTAGCCCGCCCGGCTTTAACTTATTTATATTTATCCGTTAAATACGGTGTCCCAGTTAGAGATTGTCATTACGTAGAACTGACCACCTTCAACTGTTGCGGTGTTGATTTCTGCCTTCTTAGCAGCGCTGCGCTTTGCTAAGTCTGGACGTGCAGCAATCGCTCCTGCTGGATTGTGAATCTGTGCGTTAAAGAAGAAGTAAGAGTTTGTATCTCCTGGCTTAGCGAGCAACTTAGTTGCATCAATAATTCCAGATGACTCTTCATCTTCAGTTATGAATTCAGATCCACCCTTAAGGAACTTGTTTGCATCAAACTGTGCAACTACGGCCAGCTTTGAGTCAGAAACTCGGTAAGCAATAACGCGTGCTAGTAGTGCATTGCTGCCTGGATCCTCCTGAATCAAGATGTACTTACCATCTTCTGTAACGGTGATGTTGTCAGGCTTTGACATGTAAACAGACTCTCCACCATTTAGAAGCATTTCAAGCTCGGCTCCTGCTGCTGGGTTCTGTGCATCCTTGAAAGTTAAACGCCATAGCGCTCCACCGTCACGAGTAACAGTTGGTGTAGCTGGGTTTGGTGCTGTTGCAATTGGATCCTTGTTTGACTCTGTTGTTACAAAGTAGAAAACATTTGGATTTTTTGGATCCCAGTCACCATCTTCAATGCGTGCCATTGTTAATCCCTTTTCGTTGGAATCCTTGGCAAATGCTGATGGTGATGTATTCCAGTCAATCTTTACAAACTCAGCTGGCATCTTCTTGTTCTTGCCAACAGTTGTGCGGAACAAGTTATCACTCTTGATTGTTGGAATATTCATGACATGCAGGTCACCATTTGTTAGGCCCGCCTTATCAATTGCAGTACCTGTTGCCTGCTTCTTGCCGGCGTAAACATATAGCTGGCCTTCTCTGTTGTCCTCTGATGCAATCGCTACTGTGTTCGCACCTGGCTTTAGTGAAGGCATGATGTTTTCAAATGAGAGCATTCCCATTCGTGGAAGCTGGTATCCAGTGCCTTCTTCATCAAATGCAAATCCACGGGACTCATCGCCTGTTTCTTCACCTGACAAGAACAATCCCCCTGCATAACCAATTCCATTATGGATGAATGTTCCTGCAGCTGCATATGTTGCTGAACAGAAACGGCTGATGCCCCAGTCAAAGTAACCTGCTGTTGCACCTGCTGGTGCTGCTCCTGCTGGAGTCTCCTGGTACTTGCCTGTTGTGTAGTTGTAGAAGTTAACCTTCTGCATGAATTGTTCGACTCGAGTCACAGCCTGAGTTTGCTTGCTTACTGTGAACTTTGTGATTGAAGTTCCCCATGGAGCAGTTGTTGACTTGCCCTTCAACGCAAATGCGTTGCCTGTTGATATTTCGTGAACAGATAGAAGCGAGATTCCGCCACGACCGTTGTCGTATGCGCCCATTCCATCTGGAATACCGCGAACCATTGTGCCTGTGACGGCGTCGCCTACAGTTGCAATAACTTTGATGTCAACTGCTGGATTTTTTGAAAGAACATAAACTGGCTTATTGCCAACAAGTGCAAAAGCGGAGGTTGCAAATGCCACCGCTGTTACAACCGCTGCGCCAGCCAAGATTGGCTTAGTTAGTTTCATTTTTCCCATTCCTTAGTAGAGGTTTGGGAGAATTGTTGTTTACGGTCCCCAAACAGTTAGGGGACGCAGAGAAAACCTTTGGTAAATCTAGAATGAACTTTTAGGCGTGGGTTCCCTTGAACTCGCGCTTATCTGCGATCCAGTCCATGAGCGCAAATAAAACACCTGACAGAACAAAGGTAAGGTGAATTAGCACACGCCACACAGTTCCTTCGCCAACTTCAGCGTCGCCAGAAAGCTCAATGAAATCCTTTAGTAGCTCAATGACCGAAATTGCAACAAGTGAACCAATTAACTTAATTTTCAGACCACTAAAGTCAATTGTTCCCATCCAGTGTGGACGATCCTTTGATTCTGTTGCCACATCAATGCGTGAAACAAAGTTCTCATATCCAGCAAATATGACCATCAAAATCAGGTTGGCGAGCAAGGTTAGGTCTAGTAGAGCTAGTAGATCTAATGTGAAGGTTTGAGCGCTAGATTCACCAACTTTTTCAAAGATGTGAATGAATTCAATGAGGAATCGATATGTGAGAAGAACTAATGCTCCGACTAAACCAAGATAGAGCGGAGCGAGTAAAAAGCGAGAGCGAAAGAGGATTACTTCAATAGCATGTGAAATTTGGCTCATGGGTAAATTTTATCTCAACCCTCTAAAGAAAGCGTAACGAGCAGCCAATCTTCTTCGAGTTTTGCTGCCTCTGCGCTCAAAACTCCAAGCTCTGATGCGATTGCGACCAAGCGATCGGCATCAAATGCTGCACTCTCTTGCTCGGCAGTTAAGGCTGCGATAGCCACGGCACATTTTTCCATCTGACGTTCAAGACGGGTGCGATCCTTCTTTAGCTGTCGTTGCTCTGCAGCGCTAGAAGTTTTCTTTTCCTTAATAACAGCTTCAACAGAGTTCAGTGCCTCAGCACGTTGTTCTAGGTATTCATCTACTCCACGAGGTAAATCACGAACTTTTTTATCTCCCAGTAATCCAACAAAACGATCACAAACACGCTCTAAAAAGTAACGATCGTGAGAAATAACAATCAATGTGCCACCGTAGCTATCTAGCAAGTCTTCCAGTTCGGTTAGCGTTTCAATATCAAAGTCATTTGTGGGCTCATCTAGCAGCAAAACATTGGGGCTATCCATTAATAACCGAGTTAGCTGCAAGCGACGCTTTTCACCACCCGATAAATCTCCAACAGGGGTCCACTGAGATTCTCGATCAAAACCTAATCGCTCACATAGTTGCGAGGCAGAAAGCTCTCGTCCTCCGCCTAGTTCAACTCGATTAGCAATCTTTTCAACAGCTTCTAATACTCGCCAGGTTGGATCTAACTCATCTAAGTGCTGAGTTAAAAACGCTGCCTTGACAGTCACGCCCGTTACTAGTTTGCCTGCAGTTGGTTGAATCTCACCGGTAAGGGTGCGCATCAAAGTTGTTTTCCCAGCACCGTTTACGCCGACAATACCAATTCGATCTCCTGGGCCAACGTTCCAATACAAATCATCGATGAGTTCGTTATCGCCAAGCTTTACCTGAACATGGTGTGCTTCATACACAGTCTTACCTAAGCGGTTCAGTGCAAACTTTAACAACTCACCTTGATCGCGCGGTGCTGGTTCATCTGCAATTAATACATTTGCAGCATCGATTCTAAACTTTGGCTTAGATGTTCTTGCAGGTGCGCCGCGGCGAAGCCAGGCAAGCTCTTTCTTAATCAACATATTACGGCGCTGATCCATTACAGATGCTTGGCGGGAGCGCTCTGCTTTAGACAATACAAATGCGCTGTAGCCACCGTCATACTCTTCAACTTTGCCTTCAACAACTTCCCAGGTGCGCTCTGTTACAGCATCTAGGAACCAACGATCATGTGTTACGACAACAACTGCTAAACCTTTTCGATTATTAATGTAACTAGCAAGCCAAGCAACACCTTCAACATCTAGGTGGTTTGTTGGCTCATCGAGAAGAATTAGATCTAATTCATTAATGAGCAACTTTGCTAAGCCAACACGTCTGCGCTCTCCGCCAGATAGTTGTCCAAACTTGCGATCAAAGATGTGATCATCAAAACTTCCAAATAATCCTGTAAACACTTCACGGATATTTGGATCACTAGCCCACTCATGTTTTTCAGTATCGCCTAATACAACTTCACCAACGGTGCTTTCAGGGTTTGCTAAATCAACTTGTGATAGCAACCCGATCTTTGCAGTATTTGCTTTTGTCACTCGCCCAGAATCAGGTGGTTCGATTCCCGCCATAACCTTCATTAATGTGCTTTTGCCTGAACCATTTCGTCCAACAATTCCAATGCGATCGCCTTCGGAAACACCAAGAGAGACGCCTACTAAGAGCTCTTTGATATCAAAGGCTTTAGAGACATCTTCGATGTTTACAACATTGCGCGCCACGGTAGGAGAGCGTACCTTTCCCTCATGAAGGTAACTGACCGCGAATACGCGCTAGAGCTAGATAAAAACGATCCTTTAGCCCATTTCAAATCTCAATTCGTGATTTCAGACCCAGAAATGTGTTACCTCGACGGTAATTCATTAGGACGGTTACCAAAAGCAACGATTACAGCTATTAATGATTTGATGACCAAAGAGTGGGGTCCTGAAGTTGTAACTGGTTGGAGCCACTGGGTTGATGAAGCACAGCCAACTGGTGATCTATTAGGTGAAGCAGCGTTAGGTGCTGGGCCAGGACAAGTACTGGTCTGTGACACAACATCGGTTAATTTCTATCAACTCTGTCTTGCCGCAATTCACGCACGCCCGGGGCGCAAAACAATTATTACTGATGCAGCTAACTTTCCAACTGATCGATACATCCTTGATGGAATCGCAAAGCAGTTTGGCTTAAAGCTCGTCATTATTGATAATGAAGACCCAGCGATTGCAAAACATGAACGAATCACAACTGAAGTCCTAGCACCATATCTAAATGATGATGTTGCCATGGTGACCCTTGAAGTTATTCAGTACCGATCAGGTGCTCGAACAGATTTGAAATCCATTACAGACCAGGTGCGTGCTATTGGTGCATTGGTTGTGTGGGATGCAAGCCACGCAGTTGGTGCAATTGAATTAAACCTAGATGCAAGTGGTGTGGACCTTTGCGTTGGGTGCACATACAAGTACGGCAACTCTGGTCCTGGTTCACCTGCTTGGCTCTATGTTTCACAGCGAGTGCAAAGTGAGTTACAAGTTCCTATCCAAGGTTGGTTCGCCCAAGATGCACAATTTGAAATGGGGCCAGTCTTTGAGCGTTCACAAACAATTCGTGGATTCCAGATTGCTAGCCCATCGTTGATGGGCATCCGTTGCGTGCAGACCGCCTTTTCAATGATCAAAGAAGCTGGCATCGATGCAATTGCCCATAAGGCAGCGATTGGAACTCAAATGATGATCGAGCTATATGACGCTTGGTTGGCACCACTTGGCATTGAATTAAACACTTCGCGTGATGCTAAAGAGCGCGGAGGACACATCTCTCTTGTTCATCCAGATGCAGCGCAAATATGTGTGGCTATGCGCACGATTTCAAATGTAATTCCTGATTACAGAACACCTAATTCAATTAGATTAGCAATATCTCCCCTTCCAACTTCATATGTTGAAATCTGGGATGGGTTTGAACGTATGCGGGATTTAGTGGCATCTGGCCGCTATAAAGAAGCAGTAGAAGGTGGGTCTCGCGTCACATGAGCGAAAACTTTGATTCAGCACTTACTTATACGTCCTACCTAGCTGTTGATGAACTTCTTAAGCTGCAGCGTCCAATATCTACCGGTCCAGAACATGATGAAATGCTTTTCATCATCATCCACCAAACATATGAATTGTGGTTCAAACAATTAATTCATGAATTCAAGCAAGCACAAGTTGCAATGGAATCTGGCGATTCACATTACTCGCTAGCTATCTTGGGACGTATTCGAACAATCCTTAAGGTCTGTGTCACGCAAATCGACATCCTAGAAACTATGACACCGCTGCAGTTCAACGCCTTCCGTTCATATCTTTCATCATCTAGTGGATTCCAATCCGCGCAGTTCAGAATGGTTGAAGCGTTGCTAGGCCGCCGCGATAGCAAGATGGCTGGACACTTACCATTAGATATTCAAGAGCAGATTGAGGAACTCACAGCGCGCAATAGTGTGTGGGATTCAGCCCTTGTTTATATTTCAAAGCGTGGTCATGCAATTCCGAAGGATGTTTTGGATCGCGATAAGTCAACGGGATATGTTGCAAACACTTCCGTGCAAGAGGTGTTGCTAGAAGTCCACCGCAATGATCCTGAATCTGCAATGGTGTGTGAGCGCTTGGTAGATATCGATGAAGGAATGCAGGAATGGCGCTACCGCCACGTGAAAATGGTGGAAAGAACAATCGGCCACAAAATCGGAACCGGCGGATCAAGCGGAGTTGCCTACCTAAGCAGCACCTTGTTTAATCCAACTTTTCCAGATCTATGGGAGATCCGTTCTAGTTTTTAGTTAGGCAAACCTGCAATAACGATCTCTGAGAGATCTTTGCGTGATCGAGGTGCAACTTCACGATCATATGCAGGACCTTCCAGTTGTTCTGCAGGTGCCTGCTTACCAATAGCCATAATCACAATAGGAACTGCGCCATCAAATAACAGTGCAGCTTTCTCATGATCAAAGCCAGCCATCTGATGAACAACATATCCGCGATGATGAGCCTCAATTGTTAGTTGTGCTGCTGCTAATCCGCAGTCATACATAAATGTTGGTATTGCTGTTCCATCTGCCTGTGCTGGAGTCCCGGCAATTGCAACAAAGGCAGCTGCGCGCTTTGACCAGCTTTGGTTAAAGGGCACAAGGCATTCAAGCAGCGCAGTGAAATTTACGTCATCTCTCTTGCCTGCGATTAATCGCCATGGCTGAAGATTGTTAGAAGATGGCGCCCAACGAGCAGCTTCAAGCACTGCAAGTAAATCTTGATTACCCATTGTTGCCATCGCATCAAGTGAACGTGGGCTACGACGCTCTGCAATGAGATCATGAATTTCTACTGAAGTATCGGCTCTAGTCATTCGCCAAGCCTACCTGTGAACTACCGACTGTAATAAATGAAAATCGTGATGATAGACACCACTGCGCCACCAGAGATTAAAAAGTACTTAACCCATGGTTTCATGCCAGTTCGTTCTGCCGCTTTTGCTGCAATTTCCTTGGTACGCATCATGACTCGGCCAGCCCATGCAAATTCAGTTGCCAAAATACCTAATCCTGCCAAGAGAATAAGGATTCCTGGACCTGGGCCAATTAATGCAACAGAGCCCGCCGCAGTTATTCCGCCACCAATAACACCAATAATCACCCGCCAGACTATGCGACCTGCCGGGGTCTTTTTAATCCAAGAGCGAAGATTCATTTTGTTTTAGTCACAATCATTTCTTTTCCGTAGGCTGCAAATGCTATCTCTTCGCGGCGTTTTCTGTAATTTGCCGAAGCGCCTTCAATCAAATGCTCATACCTGGTTGCCGACTTAATCAATGGGTGTAAATCAGCAGCAGCAGTATGACTACCAAACACCGGTGGTGCTTGATCAATCTCCTGCACCTTGATGTGAGGGTTTAGGAATCGATAGACCAATGCAACCCGGCGCAAACCAAGGTTTGCAACATGGCGCAGACCACGATTGATGTGATCCTGTGCCATGAGGCGAGCGAAGGTAAGTGTCTTAGAACGAACCGGCTTTTGTTCAACTGCCAGTTCATACAACATTGCAGCAATCTCTTGCCCACCAGTTGTGTTGGGTAGCTCTGCGCACTTATCCGACAAGCGTTTGCGAACAGCAGGATCCTGCAACATCCTTACCTTCTCGGTGATGTCAACCAAATCTGCTTGGTCAGCGCGCAGGGCAAAACCAAAGTCATTGCACCACTGTGCTCGTGCCTCTTGATCATCAGTTCCACGGATATTTGAAACAAAAACAGTTGGCACTTGAGCTGGCAAAAGTTCATGAACACCGTTATAGCCGGTTGCACAAATACCAGCATCAAAGGCGTGTAATACTTTGGCTAACGGGAAGTAACGAACAACCTTTAGATCAAGACCTTCTGGTGCAAGTGAATTACCATCTTTATCAACTGGTGCTTTGGTCAAGATAACTTGCAAATCTTTCCAACCAAGTAATCCTGATAATGCAGCCGTCATTTTTTCATTCACATCGCTATCGCCCGTGCCTAGTTGGACAAGCGCCGTTGGGCGGTTGAGATCTAAACCAAGTGCGCGGCACGCATCATCGCGTGACATCGCATCTTCTTTGCGAAAAAGCGAGACAGGTGCGGTCACAACAGAATCTTTGCGCTTTGATGTTGGACCAAAGTCATAAGCACGGGCAATATCTCCTGGCTCAATGACTTTGTCCATCATCTTTGATTGCAACCCTAAAATAAAACGTTGCGGCTTCTTTTGCCACAATCCACGGCGCACCCACACCAACTTCAATTGTGGGTTGGCATTTTTTGCTGCAATTACTCCTGGATAAGGAACAACGCCATCAAATGACAAAACCTTTGCTCCAGTTTCTTCAGCTAATGCCAATAGGCGATCGCGTAAATAAACATCCCACTTTTCACGGCTCATCCACATTCGATCTCGACCCGGAATGTATTCGCAACGAATTCCCATAAATGCAGGAACCTCTGCAATGCCGCCAGCCATCGACACAATAATTGGGTTAGCAACATCCTTTAGAGCAAGGGCAACAGCACTTGCACGCGCAAGGTGACCCATTCCAACTCCATTGCTTGTAGCAAGGATGATGGTTGGCTTCTGGCTCATGTAGTTAATTATTCCACGACGAATGTAAGGAAATTGTCGTGCTGGTTGCATCTATCGATGAAAGATCAGATCTGCTTGGCATTATGAAGACATCGTTATAGGTGAGGTCATGGGATGGTTCATTTATGAATAGCACGTAGGCAAACAATACTCAGGTAGAATAGAAGAATGTCTAAACCACTCATATCTGTACGTGGGTTGACCAAGGTTTTCGGGGATTTCACCGCTGTAGCCGGCATCGATTTTGATGTTGCTAAGGGTGAGTCCTTCGGAATATTGGGCCCAAACGGTGCCGGTAAATCAACCACTATGCGCATCTTGGCAGCAACATCTACCCGCACATCGGGCACTGTTGAGATCTTGGATAAAGATCCTGAAAAGTTTGGTCCCCTTGTTCGTGCGCACCTAGGTGTTGTGCCACAGCAAGACAACCTAGATGGTGAACTGACAGTTAGCGAAAACCTATTCATATATGGCCGCTACTTTGGTCTTTCAAAGCAGTTCATTAAGGCAAAGATTGAAGAGCTTCTGGAGTTTGCCCAGCTTGAAGAAAAGCGTAATGTGAAGGTTGAAGACCTCAGTGGTGGCATGAAGCGTCGCCTAACAATTGCACGTGGCCTCGTCAGCGAACCCGATATTTTACTTCTTGATGAGCCAACTACAGGGCTTGATCCACAAGCACGACATATTTTATGGGATCGCTTATTCCGTTTGAAAGAACAAGGTGTAACTCTGGTTCTAACGACACACTTCATGGATGAGGCAGAACAGTTGTGTGATCGTCTTGTTGTAATGGACAAGGGTGCAATCATGGCAGAGGGCACGCCACAAGGTTTGATCAAAGAGTTTTCAAGCAAAGAAGTTCTTGAAGTTCGCTTTGGTAGTGACCGTAATAAAGAGGTTGCACCGCAATTGTCACAAATGTGTGAGCGCATGGAAACTTTGCCAGACCGTTTATTGATGTATACAGAAGATGGTGAAAAACTACTAGAACAAATTACTGCAGCAAAAATGCACCCGACAACATCTTTAGTTCGACGCTCTTCTTTAGAAGATGTCTTCTTGCGTCTAACTGGAAGAACTTTGATTGAATGAACACAGGTATTGATGTTCCTCAGATTCAACGCTTTGGTGCGCTGTATATAGCCGCAGCACGTTTGAAATCTATATCTAAGTGGAAGGGGATTATCGCTGCCGTAGACATCGGAAACCCTTTGTTTTACCTGATCGCGGTGGGTGTAGGTATTGGCGTTCTAGTTGAACAAGGTTCTGGAACAAGTGGTACAAACGGCATTAAATACATTGCTTTCATCGCACCTGCCCTCTTGGCTAACTCAGCAATTGCAGGAGTAATGGATGAAACCATATTTCCAACTATTGAAGGCTTTAAATGGCGCAAACTGTTCTTTGCCCAAAATGCAACACCAATTACTGGACGTCAAATTGCTCTGGGTGTTTATCTATCAGCTCTATGCAGAGCAATTTTTAGTGTTTCTATCTACTACGCACTTCTAATCGCTTTTAATGTTGTGGAGTTTGGCCCAAGTATTTTGCTCATCCCAATTGCAGTTCTTGGCG
>Ga0209353_10000797_pt1 | contig 18477 bp, 19 predicted proteins | sample LauGreSpBDMM15SD_2_FD_187561 | JGI IMG/M metagenome (GOLD analysis project Ga0209353, IMG submission 187561) | Freshwater lake microbial communities from Lake Michigan, USA - Sp13.BD.MM15.SD (SPAdes) (version 2) | ecosystem: Environmental > Aquatic > Freshwater > Lake | place: Lake Michigan...
ATGCCCCCGAGGAAGCAATTGTGCGGTCAGCTAAGAAAGAAGATGCATCGTAAGTTAATATAAAATTGAATAAGTTTTATTCTTTTCGCCTAAGGAAACCATGAAACCCATCTTTATTCCAAACCATTGTATCCAGTGGGTCTACCTTTCTTCTCATGCAGATATTGTTTACCTAGAACAATACCTGGATAGAGTCATTTGGAACACAATGTCTAAAAATCCAAATGCAATATATCTGCTGGAAAAACATTTGGAACAAAAAATGAACGATATTAATTGGTATTTCTTTTCACAAAATATTAATGTATTTTCTCTATTGAATAAACGTGACAAGTACGACATTTGCGAAGACCGAATTTATTGGTACAGCATGTGCGACCATCCAGACGCCATTCCTTTCTTGGAAAAACACCTGGATAAAATCCCATGGCATTGGTTGTGTGAAAGTCCAGACGCCATTCCTTTCTTGGAAAAACACCCTGATAAAATAGACTGGTATTGGTTGTCAGGTAACCCTGCAGCCATTCACCTTCTGGAGAAAAATCAGGATAAAATCAATTGGCGTAGATTAGGTAAAAATCCAAACGCGATTCATCTTCTAGAAACACGGTTGGACGAGACAGATTGGGAATGGGTTTGTCTCAATCCAAATGGACTGTCTCTCTTGGAAAAACATCCGGATAAAATCAATTGGGAATTGGTCTCGGACAATCCAGCCCTCTTGCCTCTCCTAGAAAAAAACATTGACTGTGTGGTATGGGAAAACCTATGTCGTAGTAAAACAACGCCGGAAGTGATTTGCTTTTTGGAAAAAAACATGGACTATTTGTGTTACGACTGTTGGAAGATATTGTCAGAAGACCCGATGGCCATAACTCTTTTGGAAAAATACCCTGAGAAGATACATTGGAATAGGTTGTCTCGGAATCCGAATGCGATTCCTTTGTTGGAACAGAATCCAGAGAAGATAGATTGGACCCAGTTATCCGCCAATCCAAAGGCGATGCATCTTCTGTTCCGATTGAATTACTTGGAGATGAGCCTAAACAACGAGGCGTTCAAAGAAGAACTATTGACCCAGGTCTTTGACCCCGACCGGTTGTTACGCATGTCTACCTACTATGGAATGCATTTGCGAAGTTATTTACAAATGTATTCCTGAATTTTAAAATTGAATAGCTTGAATCTCTTTTTATTCCAAGAAAATGAAGCCAGTCTTTCTTCCGAATCAGTTTATCAATTGGTACTATCTTTCTTTGTATACTGAAAATGTTCATCTATTGGAACAACACTTGGACAAAGTAGATTGGCACAATCTTTCTAGAAATCCAAATGCCATCACTCTTTTAGAAGAACATTTGGACAAAGTAGATTGGTTGTGGATAAATACAAATCCAAAGGTGATACCCTTTCTAGAAAAAAACATGGATAACATCCGTGATAAAATCAATTGGGCTATATTGTGTTCTCAACCAAAATCCATGCCTCTCTTAGAAAAAAACATGGACAAAATAGACTGGCAAATGTTATGTTCCAATCCAGACGCGATGCCTCTCTTAGAACAAAACATGGACAAAATAGACTGGTTTTGGTTGTCTGAAAACCCGAGTGCGATTCCTCTCTTAGAACAACATCTACATAAAATCAATTGGATAAATTTGTCTTTAAATGCAAATGCAATTCTTCTTCTAGAAGAAAATATACACAAAATTGATTGGGTAAAGTTACCTTGGAATCCAAACTCCCTACCTCTCTTGCAAAAACATCCGGATAAAATCAATTGGCATTCCGCTTCTAAAAATCCACATCTATTGCCCCTCCTCAAAGAAAACGTGAATAAAATCAATTGGCGAAATGTATGTGAAAACCCCATATCGGAAGTGATTCTATTCTTGGAACAACATGTAGACAAACTATGTCCTGAATGTTGGAAGCTGTTGTCCTATCATTCAAACGCGATGCCTCTTTTACAAAAATACCCAGAATACATCTATTGGGACCGATTGTCTCGGAATCCTGCGGCCATCCCTCTTCTAGAAAAAAACCCCGAAAAAATAGACTGGTCCCACTTGTCGGCCAATCCGAACGCGACCCATTTGTTGTTTCGCCTGGACCATGAACAGATGAGACAAAAGAACGATGCATTCCGTACAGAGCTATCCACCTACGTGTTTGACCCAGACCGTTTGTTTCGCCTATCTAGTCATTATGGATTGGATATGCGAACCTATCTACAAAAAGTATAACTCTATAACTGAGGTAAAATCAGCCATTCGGTAGAACCTTTATCCCGGTATTCCAAGGTATTATGATTTGTCACACGAATATCAAAGACCATATGATTTTTTAACCATTCTTCTCGTTGCGAGGTAGGCGTGTGTTTGGAAAAATACAGCGTATTGTCTACGTTGGACCTATAGTTACCAAAAATAAAATCAAAAAGAGGGCAAATAATATTGTAGTTACATTTCATCTTATTTTTATTTAAATGATGTAAGGTATGGTACCAAAATAAATATTTATAGAGAAAAGAGGATTCTATAGGAATAAAAAAACGTGCTGGACTATGAACGGTAATACTTGGATTATTTTTCAACGGTTGATTGACTTCAATATAGCGTTTGTGGTAATGGCTATGAATAGAACTCCATGTATAATAATAAACATTTATAACAATCACAATAAATCCAACAAGAAATGTCAAAGAAAAAGATTGTTTAAAGCCAGGTACAAATTGCCAATACAAAAAAGCAGTCAATACCATAAAGACAACGATGCCTATCATTTCAACGTCCATCACATTAAAGACAATTCCCTCTTCTATAAAATTATCCGGCAAGGTTTGGTCTATTCTAGTTTCTTTGTGATGGTCCATATGAAAGTTTTTCATATGAAAATACTCCATGATGTGCGGTACAATTCCGTTCTCATGCATTACATAGTGATGCATTACCCATTCAATCAATGATATCATGCAATAAATGAATATGACAAAAAATAAAAACATTACAATTATCATGTATATATGAAATAGATATTACAATACACATTTCATCGGATAATATCACGTAATATATATATATATGAAATATGTGTTATTTACCTTATTTTTTCTATTTTTAACCTTTTTTAATAAATCAGAAACATTTGAACCCAAACCCAAAAAACACTATGATGTAATCATCGGTATTAATATTCACGAAAAATATAATTTTGTATTAAAACAACTAGAGAATATATCTAAGAATGTTCACTGCACTTATGCAGTTGTATTAAACTGTAATGAGTTGATGTATCATGCATTTAAAGAGAATACTCTACCGGAAAATGTATATATTCATCCAACAATATTAAATAAAGAAAGATTCCACGGTTCTCTTTTGGAAGGCATATACAACAATATGACCTATGCGTTGGAATACTTTACGTTTCATTATTATATTGTAACATCTTCTAGGAATCTTTTTGAAAATGACCTGCATCTAGACCATTTGAATAAGATGGTAGAATTAGACCTTTTGCAAAATACTATTGGAGAACCTTGGACAAAGATAATGAATGAATGGCACTGGCCGTGCGCACAACATACTCTATTTACAAAATATATGATTGAACACAATAAACTTTTTTATAAATCAGCACATGAAGGACTGTGTTTTGAAATGAAAGATGCTATTCTTGTAGTTGATTTTTTGAAAGAACATTCTTCCATGAGAAATGAATTATTCCATACCTATTGTCCTTGCGAAGAATTCGCCATACAAACCATAATCAAGTGTCAAAATGGACAATTTTATGATATCGGAAACGGATGTTGTTCGAACGAAAGAAATCCTACGAACAATCCAGAAAAAGGTATATATAAATTCATGTATAAAACGGATAGAGAAGAATTTAGGAATCGTTCCTAAGACATCTGGTTCAATCTATGTTTCATAGCCTACCAACTTTACAATAGACCGTTAACTACGATAGTCAAGGATGCTTTTAAGTCTAGTCAATGCATGTATTCCTCTGGAGGGCACATGACCGTAATGTGTAATATACGTGATTGGATGAAATAGGTCTGCCGCAACCAATTGAATGGGTTGTTGACTTGCAGTGAACCAATCGTTGTTAAATCGTGCAATGACCGTACGAGAAGGAGGCGTATAATCATAGGTTGCACGAAATTTCTGTTCAGTAAAGCCCACTCTACGAGCATAATCGTGGAGGACTTGTACAGGAATGGCGGGTATGTAATTCAAACAATACACGAGAACAATCATACGACAAGCATTTTTATAATAAATACGGTCTGCTGCATTGTTTGCTTGGTTATGTAAGTTAGGAATCATATAAAAGCATTCGGGGTCTGTATCAATGAGAACCGTTCGCCCATGGAGTAAACCAAGATTACCTGGTTTCATGTCTAAATAGACCCATCCTTGGTCAACCATATCATCGCAAATTTGAATCATGCTATGAAATAGGGCCGTGTCTTTCACCACTGGTTCACAAAACTCTTTTGAGTATCGGTATCTATCGGTTGGATGATACGCTCCATCGGACAAGGCATATACTTTGGGAACTAATCCAGGGAACCGGAGAGACATGAGATGTGAAAAATGAAATTCACGAATTTGGTCCGCTTTTTTTTCCGCCAATTGTTGTGTGCGGATTGCGGCAGTGGTCGCAGTACTGTCAAATATTTGTGAATTGAGTGCGTTCACCACCACCAATCTAGACCTCTCCGGGGTCGGCGAAAACAAGGTGTCATCTGACCAAACCAATTTACTCGCACCAAGCCCTAAAAATCTAGGGTCTGCCTCGTCCGTTGGGGCAAATACTCTAGGCGGACTTTTAGGTGGAGTTTTAGGCTTTTTTGATTTGGCGGGCATACTCGGCCAGTTTTGAGCATTCAATTGAAACGTGACTTGAGGCGAAGCAGATGCAGCAGCTTGAAGCGAAGCGGATGCGGCCGGTACAATCGGTTCAGGAGAAAAAGAATTCATATTTGTTTCATAAACCGGTTTTAATCGGGATTTATTCTTTTTTTTATTTCGTCTACTCTTTCCTGGCATATAATATTACATAATATTATATGAAAATCAAGACACCTAAAATAGGGAGCCGGATAACGGGACCCATAGAGAGGGGATTTCCAGAGCCTGATTCACCTAAACACGACCGGTCACTCGAAAGGTCTCCAAACCGTACGCAAAAAAATAGTAGAACTAGAAGTAGAACTAGAAGTAGAACTAGAAGTAGAACTAGAAGTAGAAAGTCCAAGTCTCGCAGTTTTAAAAATTGATAGAATAAATAACTTATTTTTTGTTTGAAAAAAATGGAATCCAAATGCAATCTTTGCCGAAAGACAAAACCCCCCAACGACTTTTTAAAGAATGGTAAAACGTTAAAAAGTTGTGTGGCATGTCGTGATAAAAACAAAACCATCAAGGACCCGGTCGCGTTGCCTAAAAAACCTGAGACCAAAGAACCCGTGAAACCTGTGTCTATGCCGGAACCTATTGTAATGATTCCTATAAAAGGGTGGAAGTTTCTTTCTGGTAAATGGATAAAAATAAACTCGGAACTAGAACTCCATCAAGAATTGACCAAAAAAATGATTCAGCAATTCAAGAAACGAGCCGCAAGACCCGTCCATCAGTATTTTATGAAAAGTGTCTTTGTAGACATACGAGACCTATATATTTCATAATTTTTATCACGAACTATTGTATATGGCAAGTCTTAACCGTAGTTCTGAAATCTTTATTTTTACGATAGCGCGAATGAATCCGCCTACCCCGGGCCATTTGTTTTTAATTCGCACGTTAATCCAGAAAGCCTTGGAAAAAGGAACAAACCATGTCTACGTATTTTTGTCTAAAACCAGAAACAATGACAAAGACCCCCTTTCTTGTCCAGAAAAAGAAGAGTTTTTGACGGGAGTAGGACATACCATGATTGAATCTGAAAAACGTCTCATGATAGCCGAAGACAAGGGTCTAAAGCGGGCAATAGAAGCCATTCAGGTGCACGTTATATGTGTGCCTGAAAAACAATCCGGTGAACGAGAACCTACTCCAGTGAGCGAGCTGATGAAGACGGTAGGAGCAAACCCGGGTACTTCCGAAATGGTATTTATTGTAGGCGAGGACAGGGAAAAAGAATTTGGCGATTCTATCAAGAAAATATTCTCCAAATGGCCCACGATTAAATCTGTGGATGTGATTGGTTTAAAACGAGAAGGCATGAATCAATTGGTTCAATCCTCCAAGGCAGCCTCTCATTCTGGAAGAGCTGCGATTGGGTCTATTTCGGCATCCTACGTGCGAAATCTGGCGAGACATATTCTTTTTGCAAAAGACGCCAGGACCAAAGCGGTCCATACGAAAGAATTTCACGATTTGTATGAACCCTATTTAGACAAAAAAAGGATTGACCAATTGTACCAAGCCATCGCGGATGGATTCGCTAGACCCGACAATAAACCCAAGACCAAGAGCAGGGCCAGGTCCAAGTCAAAATCAAAAACGTCAAAGGCAGAGGGAAGTCCAAATAGTCCGGGTAAAAGTAGAAAGGCTTCGCCCAATAGAAAGGCTTCGCCCAATAGAAAGGCTTCGCCGAATAGAAAGGCTTCCAATAAGAGTAGACGAAGTAAAGGAGGGAAGCGAACTGTAAGATTTAAATAAGGATTTAAATAAGTATAAAAAATTGAGATTGGAATATTGTTTTTTTATTCTTACAACATGAGACAAGTATTGGGTCCTCCTATGAAAAACAGCATTTGCTTTTATAGCAAGATGTCAAACGGATTCAGTGGATGGTTAAACCGAGAGGATGTCATTTATTTGATGGATTATATTTTGACCTACGATTCAATTTCAGTACAAGAATGGCCCAATCTACAGAAAGAGGGGATAGAATGGTATGGACTGCGATTGAAAGCCACCAAAGAAATCCAGACCAAACAACTTCTCTATTTGGATGGAAAAAAAAGAATGATTCCGGTCACTGAATACAAAGACGCAGATACGGTCTATCATTTTAAAGACAAAGAGCTTCGTGATTCGGTCAAGGACTATTGGAATAAAATTGACCCCATTGGATAAGTTTTTTATTGGATAAACGTTCAGAAAAGAATGGAACTTTTACCCGAGATTTGGTGCCTCATGGTCCCGTACCTTACCTTGGAACAGTTGAATCTGTTTCGCCTTTTGTCTCGTGAGCTTTGCGAATACACAAAAGGTTATGAAGGAGGTCCGGATGAATTTGCGTGTCCTTATTTCTTGAAACTCTGTTTTCGTTGTTATCCAAACATCAAGCGGTTAAATACAGAATATTGTTTTGTACAATGCAAAGATTTCCATTCTTTCGCAAAATTAGAGGAACTCTACATTCAAATCAGATACCTTGTACGTGATACTATCTTTAAACCATGCGTTCAACTCAAAAAATTACACCTTTCTTCGGAGGATTTCTATCAAGATAACTTGGACGCTATGTTCCAGTATTTACCACAGTTGACGCATTTATCATTGTCTAATGTTCGTAAAGTCACGGATGTGGCTTTGTACTTTCTTGACCAACTAGAGGCATTGAGTCTTTCAGGACAATCTTCCATTACCTCTTTTGGAATAGTCAAATTGAAGCATTTGAAAAAACTATCGTTGGATACATACCGTGGACAGAATCAGATTCAAGACCATGCATTTGAAGGGTTGTCTATAGAAGAACTTGTTTTATATAATCAGGATTTCATTACTGATCGAGGGATTTGTCATTTGAAACAACTGAAAAAAGTGGTTTGTCTAAAAGTCCCCCTTGTACAAGGAGAAGGATGGGATGCTTTGAAAAAGTTGGAAACCATTGGATTTGGAAGCACGACCCTGAATCAAGTGACTCATTTTAAAATGGCGAAAACACTGTTCTTTCATGAATGTAGAATCCTTGGTCCATGGAGAGGTCTTTGGACCAAACTAGAGCAACTCCGTGTTCACAATACAACGTTTGAATACCCCGACTCTATCAAGACCCTCTTGTGTCCACGTCTACGAAAAATCAGAATGATACGTTGTCGTCAGATGATGGATTACGAAAACCTTCTTTGCAAGACCTTTGGAAAAAAACTCAGTATTCGGCCATAATTATTTGACAAAATAACCGGGTCCCTTATAGGGTTCGTACGGATGAATCGTGGGCTCTTCGTCGGACAATTCTGAAATGTCAGAGAGCTCCGTATATTCAACTGTACCCGATTCTATCGGGGTCTGAATCGGAGTATCTTTTAAAGAGAGTAATGTTTTTCCATATTCCACCTGTATGATGGCTTCTTTAAATTCCTCAAAATAATCAAAAATCACTTGACCCATCTCCCCTGGAGTAAATTCCAAGTCTTTCAATGCCTGCATGCGTTCTTCACGGGTAGACTTGGTTAAAAACGACTGAAAGAGTTGAGTCATTTGACTAGAAGGTACGCTGCTTTTTTTCAGTTCCAACGTATCCAACACTTTTGGATAATCCTCAAAATGTTCAAACAAAAGTTTTCCCATTTCCGCGGGCGAAATCTGATACTCTTCTAGCCCAAGGATTCGTTTCTTCTCCGAAGGAGACAACGTAAGGTCGTAGAAAAACTCCATCATTTCTATGAGTGTACTATTCAAACACTTCTTGAAATTTGCAATCACGTCTATACGTCCAGGTCGTATGAGGGCATGGTCCAATTGGTCCATGTAGTTACTCGTCATAATCACGATTCGTCCGGGAATTTCCAAGACCCCGTCTAAAATATTCAGCAAAAAAGAGAGGTCCAGTTTTTCGGGAATGAGAGACCCAGAAATATCGCGTTTTGCCCGTTCGTTTACCAAATCTCCCTGACAGTCAATGTCCTCCAACACATAAATCCGCTGGTCTAAAGGAATACTGTATTTTTCGGTTTGTCCAGAGGTGGTATTCAAGACATGAATCACTTCATTGAAAAACAAGTTCTCAAATTGGGTTTTGGAAATATCATTGTTCAGATTCACGTTGATGATGTGACGACTCGTTTCGTTGGCCAAACACTTGATACTGGACGTTTTCCCTGCACCCGCTTGTCCCGACAACAAAAGACCCAACGTATACGGAATGCCTTTTTCATCGTACCAGCCCTTGTTTTTGATGAAAAATTCCACGCGTTTTTTGATGGATTCCATCTCCGGTCCAAACAAGTTGGAAAACTTACGGTTGGTCTGAAACTTTTTCATGGTAAACACGCAGTTGGCCGGTAGCTTGGAATAATCTTTGATGCCTGTCGTGGTCGGTGGCAACACCATGGGATGTTGATTAAAATAATACACATGGTCGCCCAATTTGTTCTTCAATTTGATTTCATATTCGTGAGACAACTTGCTCAAGAATTGGCGGAGTTGATGAGTGTTTTTACTATACGAAAACAATTCAACTTCTTGTTCTACCTCTCCTTTCTCATCATCCTTTTGGTCTTTCAACAAGACAAACATGCCTTCGGCAATGTCAATGACTTCGGTCTGGTTCAAGATGAAATTTTGTTTCTTGTAACTAATGTGTTTGGTGTTTTGATGATGCGTGATATAATCCAACAAGGCTTGTCCGTAGATGTTTTCGTGGTCGGATATCTTCAGGAGAAAGGTAATGGACGAGGTTTTGGTATTCTCGGTAGGTATCGGTAACAAGGGAACGATAGGTTTGGTATAACACTCTTTGACACGGCGAACCAAGAAAGGAAACGCAGTCTTGAACAAAAAATCAAGAAGGGCCGTCACCAGAAACAAGTAGGCCATACTCATCATGCTGTGGTCTGCAGCATTGGCGGATTTCATCATGGTAAGGGTCATGAAATGCGATTTCAACAACTCTACGCTGCTTTGGCTATTCATGTATAATTAAAGTAGAGACAGACCTTTAATCTAGTTTCATTATTTTAATGTATCAATGAAATAGGTTTTAAGAAATCATGCTATTCTTTAACATGTCTTCTAGTCTGGTTCTGACAAAACAGTTGGACAAAGAATCGTACGAATTGAAAAAATATTTGAGTGATTTTTTGGACGAAAAAGTGAAAGGATTCTCGGACACCCTGAAAGACAAAATTGGACATTTCGTCAATGGTCGTATGTTGTCTTTTTACAATCGGCCGCCCCATGACGCCACATTGTTTGACGAGATTGGCGAGAGTATTTTAAAAGGAGTAGAGGGGACCTTTAAGCAAAGGAACTGGACACACCTTCTTCAAGAATATCATGTGTGTTTGTCTCAAAAGAATAGACGATGTTTTCATATACAAACCCCAGATTCTAGTTATTTCTTTTTTGAACAATGTATTGTCGTGACGGGTACTCAATATGTCTATCCCTGCTCTGACGATTTGAGACAACGTTTTAGCGTGTTTCCGCATACACTCCATCCAGATGTCTTACGCGTCATCAAACATTTTCAATTGTCTCCAGGCAATTTGGAACAAGGACTCGGCCTGTATCGTACGCATCCCGAATTCTTTCATTCCAATTCCACCGACTTTGAAGAGGTTTGTGCCAAAGAATATCAATCTATTTATGAAACGAAGAAAAAACTAGACAAAATATTGGAAGAACGAGGTACGCTAGAAGAAGAACGTAAGAAACTGGCCGAAGAACGTAGGAAACTGGCCGAAGAAAAGAAGCAATGGCTTTTGGTGAAACAAAAAATAACACGGATGCATCTGGACCTGGCCAAAGAACGCACGTTGTTTGAAAAGTTCCGGCGCGAAGAAGTGGATCTAGATGAGTTTTTGGAAGAAGTGGATTAAAATTGATTTCATGATATACTAATTCTATGTATATCATAAATGTCAAAGCCCGTGTTAAAGTGGGTCGGCGGAAAAACACAAATCTTGGACAAATTAATGGTGCATTTTCCGAAAGAAATGCAGGATTATCGCGAAATCTTTTTGGGTGGAGGAAGCGTGTTGTTCGCCTTTTTGAACCAGGTCAAACAGGAACAAATTCATGCCTTGAAAGGGCGATTCTTGATGAGTAACGCGGACGTGCCGTTGATAAGAGAACAGTTCCCCCCTGAAAAATACATGGTCAAGACCCTCTTGTGTAAACGGGCTATTCATTCAAAAAATCCAGAGACTAAGGCAAAAGAAGTTTTAGTTTATCTTTAAAAAATTGGCCGATGTGTTTCAATGTTGCATAGTCTTTTAAACGAGCCGAAATCGTGACCAGGACGGCATCGTTATTTAAATTATTTTTTTGTTCCTCTCGTATCTTTTTTATTTGGTCATTTTCTAAATAAGTTTTGGTCATTTTCTTTATAAAACCTCTGATAGAATATTCCATCTCTTCCATCTCTTTCATATCTTTTGGAATCTGTATCGTTTCGCCTTCAAGATAAGCTTGTAGTTTGTCTTTAAAGGGTGTATCTATAAAGTTTTCTTGAGATTCTCTCAATTGAGGTAGAATCAATGAAAACACGGGAAGAATTTCCTTGTATGGAATGGGAAGACCTTTGACTTGCAGATAATGATACACGCACATACCACAAATTAAGATTTCTCCTTTTAAATAATCTTCTTGGTACTCTTTTGGAATATAATAAATATCTTCACACCCCGTATCTATCACGACATATGCCTCTCCTCTTTTTCCAAGATTCATAGGCTTGATATCAATATAACAAAGGCCTTGTTTCATCAAATTCACTAACAATTGAATGGCTTTTTTCAAATAAGTGTTTTTTATTTCGTCGACAGGTGGAGGACAATATTCTTTTAACCAAATATATTTCAATCGTTTGTCAGACGTTTCATTTTTTTTTAATCCGTCAATGACATTCAGTTCTTCTTCACCACCCTTGAAAAAAGATACTTCCGGAAAAAACTGGGGAAAGAGTGCGTTTAATTTGTTTGAAAAGGCAAATTCACGGAGTTGAGTAAGATACGGGGTGTGAAGATGTTTGGTCTGTTCTTGTGTGCTATTGATGACCACGTCTCTTGAACCGGGTACTTTCCAAATGGTCTTAGATGCACCCGACACGGTATTGGTAGGCAGAGAAAGAGTGACACGCCTAAGTCCTCTTTCCAGAGGACTTTTACGAGTACCTCCTTTATATTTTCTTGTTTTTCGTTTTTTTTGTGTTTTTCGTATCATATATACTTATCCTTTAAAAACTTTCAATATACTATGGAATGGCGTCCCATGAAACCCTCGGATATTCCCTTTGTCTACCAAATTGCGTGTCACCTGCATCCAGACTTCTACGAGGATATCTCTATTTTTTACGAACGACTTGAGTTGTGTCCGGAAGGATGTTTTGTGCTGGAAGAGGTCACCATCGGTGGCTACGCCCTAAGCCATCCTTTTACACGAGAGTCGCCTCCGCTCAATACTTTGCTACACAAGCTTCCTGAATCTACTTGCTGGTACATTCACGACGTGGCCCTGTTGCCATCGTTTCGCGGAAACGGCGCGACTTCTGCAGTCGTTTCAAAAATGGAAGAACTTGCCCGAAGTCACGGCCTGCAGGAAATGACGCTAACGTCGGTGAATAATTCACATACGTTTTGGAATCGTCTTGGATTTAGCGTGGACCCGTCTGTTTCGTGTTCTACGTATGGCGCGTCTTTGTTTATGGCTAAAAGGGCTGAGTATTTGGTTCTTGAACCGGAATTTCCATACCGTCTCGTTCTTCTGCAGATTGTCCAAAAAATGTTGTAATATTTTTAATATGTTTATTCCGCCTTTCAATTTTTCTCTCAGCACTTTCTAATTCTGTTTGCCTTTCTAATTCTCTTTGCGCATTTTGAAAACCCTCATTTGCATTTTGAAAACCCTCAGTTCCATTTTGAAAACCCTCATTTGCATTTTGAAAACCCTCATTTGCAGAACCCTGAGTTGCAGAACCATATTCAGAAGCAGTTCCATTTTGAGAACCATATTCAGAAGCAGTTCCATTTTGAGAACCATGAGTTGCAGAACCATATTCAGAAGGCCAATTTTCAGGAGCTTCAAAAATACGAGGGTCAACTAATTCCAACATCGTCCTAGCAGCCAATACATTTTTTATGCGGGGGGGACGGGACTTTGATGGGTCAGGGTCAATTTTTTCTCCGTCAAGAGAATAAAATTTTACTGGAATATAAGATGCAGCAAATCTAGGACTTTTAGATTTGGTTATAGATAATACATATCTAAGAATATCTTGGTGTGAACCCCCTTCTTTTTCTTTTTTATAAAAAGTTACTATATCGTTATATTCATCAGGACAGCGCGAAAGGATTTGTTGTAAGTAAGGAACATCAAATACATAAATATGGTTATCAAATAATTGTTTTAAACATAATTGAACCGCATTCTTCGCATCGGGTTCACCACGCTGGAAGTCTTCTATCCTTGCACGCAATGCTGCAATATATCCTAAGTTATAATAATCAGGGTCGTTTCTCGCCGGCAATCCGATTCTCATACCATGCAATGTGGATTTTGCACCCGATTCGCGTTGGACGGTTCTCAGGTCGTTACTAAAGTCTTGTTCCATTGCTCTAGTTGTTGCCTTTGATACAGCCTGCGCTCTTTCGTCGCTTTCAATCCGCCGAGTTTCAGCTTCAGTTTCCTGATGAATTTTCTCAAATTCTTCCTTAATAAATTCTTCCATAGTAATGTCATTACTCCATGGACGTGATTTTTTATATTCCTCACTACGAGAAAATAAATATGCTAATCTTGCAGCATTACGTGATTGAATGCCTTCATCAATTGGTTCTTCAACAATTGGTACTTCATCATTTGATTCATGGTTGTTTGATTTTAGTTGAATAGTTAATTCAACCGCAGCGTCTTGCATTAAATCGTCAGGCATATGTAGAAACCTTAAAAGTGCTTCCTTAGAACTTAATTGCTTTTGTATTTGCGCGGGTGTTAAAAATCCCACTGATTGTGCAAACAATCCAGCATGGTCAGCACCAGGTGCACTTAGAGTAAGGAAAGATTTACCAGCTGCTCCATTGGGGCGTATTTCAAATTTTAAAAAATTAGCAGCAAATCGTTGCAAAAAATTAGCAGCATTTAAAACCATCGTTAGATATGCATGTTGTAAATTTCGTACAATATTACCAGCAGTTGAAGATGCTAATACTAGTTCATCAGACGGAGATAATGATGATGATAGAGGACGAAATGAAGAAGATGATAGACCAGCAGATGAAGATGGACCAGCAGATGATGATGATGATGATGAAGATGATAGACCAGCAGATGATAGACCAGCAGATGATAGACCAGCAGATGATAGACCAGCAGATGATAGACCAGCAGATGATAGACCAGCAGATGGAGATAGACCAGCAGATGGAGATGGAGATAATAATTGCGTCAAAAACCTTACATATGAATCATTCGTACAAATTTTATGATATAGTGACACCATACTGGTTAGGACTCTAAAATCCATTAGACGCATCAATTCTGTTTCGGTTCTAGTCATCATATTGTCCTGTCCCCCGCTATTCAAAGTTGCAATCGTGTATTCGCCAACATTATGCGATGAAAGTTTTGTACAATCTCCTAATATTGCTGATACTAGGTTTTCAGGATTTGGGTTTTGAATAAGCGCAAGAATTAGTTCACCCCCGCTTTGAATAACATGGATTATTATAGCAACGTTATTCATATGAGCAAGGACCCTATTTCCACCAGGCGCTTTTATTGCCACAACTGCACGAGAATCAGCAGCAGGAACAAAGGGATATCCTAAATCTGTAACCATAACTTTTTTTAAACTTTCTTGAACTGGAGGTTCCATCATATAATCCCATTTATTTGTACTATAAGCTGATTGCATCGCATCGCGAGGCCCTCCGATGCCTTTTTGTGAAAAAAACTGTTTAGCACTAGCTCTGTCATCTTCGGCAACGCTTATAAATGTAGTTTCCGCCCGCACTAGTCCAGCGGTTATTTCTGCTGCAAATGTTAATACCTGGCGAGGAATCCCTAAACTTGCAGTATCCGTAAATGTAGGATTACCTAATAAGAATTTTTTACATACTTCAATTCTTTTTTCAGCCCTAGCGGGTACCTTTTTTTGATTTCGTAAATTTGCAAAATCACCACTTAATAAGGGTTCTAATAAAGGAGCAGATCTCATTTTTGTGTAATCTTGCGGGTTATCTTCCTCCTCAGATTTTACAGGAACATTTTTTTTTATAGTTTTTTGAAGTTTTTGAACAGAGTTCATACCACCTTTTTTACGCTTATATGTTTTTTTACCTTTCGGGGAATCTTTCTTTACCGCATTTTTTGTAGCTTTTCTTTTTTTTAAACCAACACCACCTTTTTTTTTACGCCTATATGTTTTTCTACCCATTGTATATTATGGATATAATTTTGAATATAAGATATCTCATTTTGTAGAATACACAATAGTGTTTCTAGAAAATGTCTCGTGAATTATTTCCTAATTGACGTGCGGCTTCCATAGTAGTTATTAATTCTTGAAAATTTGTTATTAATTGTTTAGTTGCGTCATCATTTACACTTGTTGAAGTTGCTGTAGGAGCAGCCATATATAACATATTACACATTAACAGTTACGTTAATCTCGTAATAACCAAGTGGGCGGAGACAGGATTGAAACCACCAGCCACCGGCGTCGCCGTTAAAGCAATCGCCTCGCCCAACGGATTCCGTATACTCAGTATACTACTAGGCAACACCGTTTCCACGAGACAAATACCGACCAATTGACTTGTTCCCGTGGCCCGTCCCACCAGAAGGACCGGGTGGGCCGGGAGACCCCGTACGCCCTCTAGGTCCTCGCGACCCGGTACGTCCTCGTGAACCTCTTTCATAATTTTCGCAATACAAATTGTTATACATATAGAGTAATGCTCTACTTTTAAATGTTAAAAATATTTTAACGGAATATATACGGTCTATATAATGAAAAATACCACCAAAAAGAAACAAATGAAAAGGAAGGATGCTTACGTATACTTTCATAAATCCTCTATTGAACACAGGTTGCGTGAGGATTTAATTCATTTTAAGGGAGACGACGAGGATTTACGCAAAGAGAGTCGCACGTTATTCAAAGGACCTACTCTGGATTTGTTTCACGAGATGATAGACTCGTGTTTGGAAAAAATAAACGCAATCACTAAAGGAAAATCTTATTACGATACCATCCGTAAACTAGAAGAGGAGAAACAAAGACAATTGTGGATTTATAGAACGTATCTTTTTTACACGTTTCTTTGGTTCACAACCTATCTATTTACCCATCCGCTTATCTTTCCTGAAGTATTTCGTTTGGAATGGCGTGACTTGCGTAAAGAGTTGCCTCTTTTTAAAATGGGACTTTTTGGTTCCATCAAACCTACTTCCGACATTGATGTGGGAATTCAATACAATGGCCGTAACGTGTCCGAATTACATTACATTGTCCATTGTATAGAAGACTTGTTTCTTCTATATACAAAAAAATCTTCTTTAGACTTTGACATTGAATTGTATGCAGATTTACTCACGCTTTATCAAAAACCGTATGACCGTTTTTATTTAGATTCATTTACGTTTGGTCTAGCTGAATTTAACCAATTGCTTCCCTATGCATTCAACGGAATTCTACGGAATATTCTGTTGCGAAAACAAGCAGATGGTACCGTGATTACGTATGAACATTTTTACAAGAAACTACAAGAATACGACACTACTGTGTCACAATTTTGTACCATTCTATCCATTTCAAAAAAACAGTTCTACGGAAACTTGCGACCCCATTTTAACAAGTCCAAAGAAGAACTTAATATTTTTTTGTCTCTTTCGTATGACCGTCAACGAAAAGCTTATTATCAAAAAGTAAAACGAGCAGAAGAGTACAGGCGAGAGCACTATGACATTCTAGAATCTGAAAATGATGTACCCACTATAGTTGAAATGATAAGACTCATGGCAGAAGCCCTTACCTACCGTATGGAAAGTTATTTATGTACACCCACTATCATACACATCGTAAGAGTCTTACAAGCAAGTAAAGATATCAATTACTCACGAAAAACTGAAGACATTTACTGTAAAAACATACCTATTCACGAAGACCCTTTCTGTTCTATTGGTTTGGTAGGATTCATGATTAGTCTATTTGAACAAATCGGGTACTTGTTACGATTTCATGATGTTCCTGACAAAATCAAAAAATACAGGATTCGTGTAGAGGATGCAACGCATCACATCCACAAAATATATAATCATCGTAGTCTATAATGTTAACGTATGATGATTTTGCTGCATTGGGTGAACATTTATATAAGCTTTCCCAAAGGACCTACAGTAGAATGGCGGTCTTTATAGACCAGGTCCGAAAACTTCGTTAGAATCTAATATATAGATAATATATTAGATGAAAAAAAAGAATAAGAGTAAGAATGATAATTATAAATTCTTTATCTTAATCGTGATGGTTTTATTGCATTATTGTTTTATCAATGGACTAGAAAAAATGTTGTTTTCTATTTATTCTAATTCCAAACTGATTAGAAGACCCTATGATTGTGAAATGCATAATCCACCTGTAAAATGTATCGGTATGCCTTCCGGACATGTAGAAATAGCAACGATTATAGGATGCACTCTTTATTCCTGGAAGTTTATGTCTCTTCCTATTTTGATTTTTTTAATCGTAGGAACTTGTCTCCAACGTGTTCTTTATCGTAGACATACATTTTTACAAACAATCGTAGGTTTCCTGTTTGGACTTTTTTATTCGTATGTATACTTGTCTATAAAAGCAGAATATTTTAAGATTCTGTTAACTCTATTCTTTCTATTTCTATACACAAACCTTTTGGCTTTCATAGTAGAAAGACTATTGAGAGAAAAAGTGCCCGATTGGGTAGATAAAATCATGCAGACTAGCATAGAAAAAAAGAAAAATGTGCCTTATTATTTAAAACTATTGTCTGTACTCATTCCATCTTTTCAACAAGATAGATATTTATTTATGAGTTGGAAAGATTTGGAAATGTATTTGGATAAGATGATAGAGAACATCAAAAAAACAGGTATAAAGTTTGATGCAGTCGTGGGTATCAAAACAGGCGGGGCTATCCTTTCCGATTATGTTTCCAATAAATTACAGCTTCCAAACTATAAAATAAAAGTGTCTAGAAAGAAATATCATTGTAAAAAAACTTCCGATGATATGGTTAAAAATTATATAGAATTATACGTCATTAAAAATGATACAGAAGAATTATTGATTTGTGAAGGAATTCAAGAAGACATGACAGGAAAGAATGTAATCTTGATAGATGAAAATGTTGCTTCCGGAAAAACGATGAATGCCTCTATTGATTATTTAATCAGTAAACACGTGAATACAGTGTATCCCACTACGGTCATTTCACAATTCATTATGAAGATGCATCCTATATTTAAAGTAAGTTCTGTCTATTCCGCAAAACATCAAAATCCAGTATGGCCTTGGGGATACGATAAC
>Ga0209353_10000798_pt1 | contig 18456 bp, 18 predicted proteins | sample LauGreSpBDMM15SD_2_FD_187561 | JGI IMG/M metagenome (GOLD analysis project Ga0209353, IMG submission 187561) | Freshwater lake microbial communities from Lake Michigan, USA - Sp13.BD.MM15.SD (SPAdes) (version 2) | ecosystem: Environmental > Aquatic > Freshwater > Lake | place: Lake Michigan...
GAAGACCCCGACCCGTATCACTTCTAAGAGTACCACGGCGACGATTTCCCTGCCCGACGTCCCGACCGTCGCAGTTTCTTCCATGAACGCCGGCCTGATGGGCGGCGGTTCCTCCAAGGGCTTCGGTGGCGGCTCGGGCGGCGGCATCGGTTCCGGCATGGGCGTCGGCCGTGGTAACGGGAAAAATTTCGTTTCTGTGTTCGGCAGTAAGATGGCGATCAATGGACTCCCCGGGACCTTCTACGACTTTAAGCAAACCAAGTCAGGCAAGCCGACGGCGATGATGGGCGGGGCTCCCGAGAAATTCGGTGACCCTTCTAATTCGGCCGCCATCGGCCTTTACAACAAGGAAGTGAATGAATTCTTGGACAAGGGCTTTTCGGCTTCGTCGCTCAGCGACGTCTTCCGCGCCCCCGATACGCTCCTCGCTTCGCAGATTTTTATCCCACCCTGCCCCGCCACCGAAGCCCCCAAGGCCTACGGCGTGGGCGAGCTCTGCAAGCCCTCGCGCTGGATTGCTCACTACAAAGGCGCCGTCAAACCGCCTCAAAACGGTAAGTTCCGATTCGTCGGTTCGGGCGATGACTTCCTCTTAGTCCGCTGGGACCGCAAAGTCGTCCTCGATTCGGGCTATCAACACTTCATATCCGGTGGTGCGAATGTCTATCCGGGCTTCGGGCAAAAGCCGTACGATGAAACCCGGCCTTCCAAACTCGGTAAGCCATTACGTTGCGGACCCTGGATCAACGCTACCCGAGACAAGGAAACTCCGTTAGAAATCGTCATCGGCGAAACGCCTGGCGGAACCTTCTATGCCATCGTGCTGATCGAAGTCGCCGATGCCTCTGGCAAACCTGATGGGCAGCTGCGTCTTTTCCGCATGACGACGGATGATCTCCCTGATGCCATCAAGAATGGCCACCCGAGTATCCCCGGCGTAGATATGACCGGCGGAGATTGGATTTTTAAACCGTCGAAGTCCACGGTTTCGCGTTGAATTCAAGCAATTAAGTCGGGTTCTACGGAGAAAGATAGAATAAGGTTGTTAAGGAAATAATCGGGCTAGAATGAAAAGCCCCCCGGTATGTCCGACACCCCGCCAGCACTACCTCCTGAAGAACCGGCCGCGCCCCCACCGCTCGACGAGACTTTGGTCGAAGGTGTGGAGGACGACGGCTTAGGACAAAAACGGGCTAAGCGGACCTTCTGGCAGAAGTTCGGCGGTGAGGGCTTCATGGCCTCGGTGGCTATCCACGTCCTTTTAATACTGATCGCGGCCTTCCTGATTATCTCCGTATCCAAGGAGTCAGCCAAGAAGGACCCTAACTCCTTCACAACGGGCTCGGGCGGTGGCGCCGCCGGCGACCGGGCCAAGCAGTTTAAGACGCGCCTGCAACCCAAGAACCCTAAGACGACGGCGAAGACTCCGACGCGCATCACCTCGAAGAGCACCACGGCGACGATTTCCCTGCCCGACGTCCCGACGGTTGCGGTCTCTTCCATGAACGCCGGCCTGATGGGCGGCGGTTCCTCCAAAGGCTTCGGTGGTGGCTCCGGCGGTGGGATTGGTTCCGGCATGGGCGTCGGCCGTGGTAACGGGAAAAATTTCGTTTCCTTGTTTGGAGCTAAGATGGGCGCCGCAGGGATGGTCGGCACGTTCTATGACCTAAAACAAACGTCCAACAAGGCACCGACGGAATGCGCTCCGCAATCCGGCATCGGTGCCTACCGCGAAGCAGTAAAGGAATTCTTTCAGTCAGGCTGGAGCCCAGGTAAATTCCAGAAATACTACCGTGCTCCGGAAGCTTTGATTGCCGGCCAAGTCTTCATCCCTTCGCGCGGCGCCGATGCCGCCCCCAAAGCCTACGGCGTTGAAAAGGAAGTGAAGCCTTCCCGCTGGGTCGTGCACTACAAGGCCACGGTCGAAGTGCCGCAGTCCCTCCCCTTCCGCTTCGTAGGCTCGGGCGATGACTGGATGGTCGTGCGCTGGGACCGTAAGATTGCCCTCGACGACGGCTACGAACACATGGTTGTCGGTGCCGACGGTAACTACAAGGACTTCAAGCAGGTCGTGACCAAGGAGTTCGCCATCGACCGCAAGCCGGGCCACCTCAATCGCCTCAAGGCCGGGCCCTGGATCAACTCGCCCAAGGGGACGAAGATTCCCATCGAGATCGCAATCGGTGAAACGCCGGGTGGCGTGTTCGACGTCTACCTAGCCATTGAGGTCGCCCGCTCCGGCTCCCGTGTGAACGGTAATTTCGAAGGCGAAGGGACGCTGAAACTTTTCCGCACCAACGCCGAACAGCTGCCCGAGGAAATCCAGAAGCCCGGCCGTGGCCTCAACATCGACATGGAAGCCGAGGGCTGGATCTTTAAGACGGTGCCAACGGGCGTCACCCGCTAATCAGCGCTTAAGGTAGAAGGCCGCGGCGTTGCCCCCGAAAAGGCCAGCACGCTCTGCGGCGGTCAAGCCACGCGTATAGTCGTCCACGAGGCGATAGGCTTGCTCATAACTACCGGCGAAGAGACACACGGGCCAATCGGAGCCATACATGAGGCGCGATGGGCCAAAGGCCTCGAAGACGATATCGAGATAAGGACGAAACTGCTCGGGCGTCCAGGCCTGGTGATCAGCTTCCGTCAGCATACCAGAAACCTTACAATGGACGTTGGGCAGCTGCGCCAACCGTCGGAGTTGCTTCGCCCAAGGCTCGAGCACGCCATCCTTGATGGGCGGCTTAGCGATGTGATCCAAGACGAAGGGCTGGGCCGGGAAATTCTCCGCGAGTCGGATGGCGGCTTCGAGTTGCTTCGGGAAGATGAGGATGTCGTAAGTCAGGCCATACGCGGCGAGCTTGGAAATCCCCCGCTGGAAATCCGGCCCAAGCATGAAGGCGTCATCGGGTTCTTCCTGTACCACGTGCCGGACGCCCACGAACTTCGGGTGCTGGGCTAAGCGCTCAAGGTCGGCCCCGACACGGTCCGATCGTAGATCCACCCAGCCGACGACACCTTTCACGGTTTCATGCTGATCCGCTAGGCCCAGGAGCCAATCCGACTCCTCGATGACCTGGCGAGCCTGCACGGCAATCGAGCCATCAAAGCCGAGCGGGCGTTGTAAGGCGGCGAGATCTGCCGGCAGCCAGCTCCGGTGCAGCGGCGACCCCGGCGGGATCCACGGATACTGCGCCGCATCGTACGACCAGAAGTGCTGGTGGGCGTCGAGGCGCATGCGTTCAGACGACGTCCACGATGGCCTTGATGACGCCAGACTCCGGCTTCAGCCACGTCGGGAAGGTCGCAATCAGGTCGGCGAACTTCGCGTGGTGCGTAATCCAGGGCTTGGTGTCGATTACGCCATCTTCAATCAGCTTAATGATACGGGCGAAATCCTTCGAGAGCGCATTGCGGCTGGCCATGATGGTCAGCTCGCGCCGGTGCAGGTGCGGGGCGTGCGGGAAGGTGAGCTCCTGTTGCGTGATACCGACGTAAACCACGCGGGCCGCGAAGGCCGCATAGGCGAAACAGCCAACCATCGACTTATTGCTGCCCGTCGCATCAATGACGACGTCGGCGAGCTGGCCATTGGTGAGGGCCGCGAGCGCGGCGACTTCCGAGCCATCGCCCTTGGCCTGAATAACGCCATCAACCTTCATGACGTCGGTGCAGAACTTTAGGCGCTCGGCGTTCATATCCATGACGACGCATTTGGCACCGGAGACTTTAACGAATTCCACCGCGGATAGGCCAATGGGGCCCGCCCCGATAACCAGGACGGTTTCCCCTGCCTTGGGCGCTGCGCGGTCGACGGCGTGGCAACCGATGGCGAGGGTCTCGACGAGCGCGAGCTGGTCGTAGGAAAGTTTGGTCGAGACGTGGAGTTTGCGGGCGGGGAGTAGGAACTTCTCAGCCATACCGCCGTCGCACATCACGCCGAGGGTCTGATGGTTCTCACAGCAATTGGTAAAGCCGCGGCGGCAGCTGTAGCAGGTCTGGCAGTTAATATACGGCTCGACGGAGCAACGGTCGCCGGGCTTCACGTTCGTCACGCCAGCCCCGACGGCGAGCACTTCAACCCCGAGCTCATGGCCCGGGATGCGCGGGTAAGAATAGAACGGCATCTTGCCGAGGTAACCGCCGTAATCCGTGCCGCAGATCCCGATCCGATGGACGCGGACGACCGCTTCGCCCGCCGCGGGCGCGGGTGGTTCCGGAATATCAATCCAGGTAAACTGCTGCGGCTGGTCGAGTCGGAGGGCCTTCATCGGCTCAGTTATTTTCCTTCAGGCCTTCGAGGTGTCCGAGGTTCTTGACCGGAGCGAAGATTGCGTGGACTTCAGCGAGGAGCTGCTGGTCAATTGGCTCGGCGGCCCACTTAGCCCAGTTCCGGATATTCGTCGGGTTAGCACTACCCGAGACGGTCGTCGCGATGTCGGGGTGCTGCAGCGAGAACTGTAAGGCCAGCTTAGCGATGTCGATGCCCTTGGCGGCGCAATGCGCAGCCGCGGCCCGAGCGGCGGCCTTCACGTTCTCAGGCTCCTTGAGCCAAGCGGGGAGTGGAGCATTGGTGAGCAGGCGCGCGCTGAAGGGTCCGGCATTCATGACGCCGATGCCCTTGGCCTTGAGGTAAGGGACGGTCTCATCGGCGAAGCGAGTGTTCTGCAAGGTGTACTGATTATAGCTCAGCACGCAGTCCACGTCGGTCTGCTCGCAGATGAACTTGAAGATCTTCTGTGGGTAGCCGCTAAAACCGATGGCCTTCACCTTGCCCGCCTGCTTGGCCTTACGGAGCGCCGGGATGGTCTCGTCAACGATCTGCTGCATCGGGACGAACTCGATGTCGTGGCAAAGGATGACGTCGAGGTGGTCGGTGCCGAGGCGATGCAAGGAGACGTCGATGCTTTCGGCGACGCGCTTGGCGCTGAAGTCGAAGTGCGTTAGGTCGTAGCGGCCGAGCTTCGAGCAGAGCTTATAGCTATCCCGCGGCACGCCGCGGAGAGCGACGCCCAGGAGTACCTCAGAAATACCCCGGCCATAGAAGGGCGAGGTGTCGATGAAGTTGATGCCGTAGTCGAGGGCGACCTGCACAGACTTCAGGGCATCATCAAGCGCTACGCTGCGGAACTCCTGGCCGAGCGACGAGGCACCGAAGCTCAGGATGGGCAGGTCGATCCCAGTATTGCCGAGGGGGCGGGTTTTCATGGCGGTGAAATTAGGCGGTGCGGCAACCGACGGTGAGGAGCACATTGCCCCAGAGTGCTTGGTCGCCCGTCTGAATGGTCAGGATGTGGTCGGCGGACTCGACGGCCTTATAGAAGTCCCACTTTAGAATCGGCTGTAGTTCAAGTTTGAGGCCGGCCGCCTTCACTTCTTGGCGAAACTCAGCCCACACGGGCGGCTCGCCCTTTTGGGCATAAGAGTCGTCGGCCGGAATGCCCATCGTGTTGACCGCGTCGACGGGGACGGCACTGAGGACTGCGCGCAATACTTGGGCGACGGTCGGGATACCCGGCGAAAGGTTGAGCGAGACGAGCTCGGCGTTGGGTCCCTTCTTACCCCAGACTGGGTAATTACCGTCAGCGATGAGGATGACGGAGTGATGGCCGGCGCGGGCCAGAACTTCGGAAATCTTCGGGTGGATGAGTTGGTGCTTGAGCATGGTCTTAGCGGGGTAAGTGGGTGCGAATGGCGTTGATCGTCTGCGCGGCAGCGGCGTCGGAATCAGGCAAGGGGAGAATTTCGCCGGAGAGGTATCCCGTAAAGCCAATGGCCTTGAGCGCTTCGATGACGGAAGTTGTGTCGGTATGCCCAAAGCCCATCGCCTGACGGTTACTATCAGCGAAGTGCACGTGGCCGACATGCGGGCCACAGGCGCGAAGGGTCGCCGCGTTAGAGACCTCCTCGATGTTCATATGGAACAGGTCGCACAGCAGCTTCACATTAGGAATCTGGCGCGACTCCAAGAATCGCGCGGCGTCTAGCTGACGGTTGAGCAAGTTAGTTTCGTAGCGGTTGAGTGGCTCGTAAAGGAGCGGCACCCCGTATTGCGCGGCGTGGGCCCCGAGGTCCGCGAGGGCCTCAGCCAACCAGGTCATCGCCTGCTCGCGGGTGACCTCACCCTCAGCCTTCCCCTGCATCGAGCCAATAATGGCCGGCGCGCGAAACTCGCCGCCTAGGTCAATGATGGCGCGGATAAACTCGCGGGCCTGGCTCCTAATCGCTGGGTCTGCGTGCGTCAGGTGCCACTTATGGACGAGCCAACCGCCACCCGTGCCGAAGGCCGCGGCCGAGAGGCTATGCTGCTTCAGGAGCGCGTGGAGCATCGGACGATCAATCGATGCGGCTGAAGGCGCAAAGATCTCGATGGCGTCAAAGCCCAGCTTGGCCGCCGAGGCCGCGGCCGACGCCAGACCATCCCAATAGACGAAGGGACCCCCCTTGGCTTGGGCGACGAGCGAAACGGTGATCGCAGATTTAATCACAAGGGAACTTTGCCCGCACCCTGAAGGTGGGGCAAGTTCCGCTTAAACGACTTTAAACGAAAAACGGGGCTTACTCCGCCAGGCCTTGCGAGGAGCGGCCCTTAACGAGGCGCTGCACCAAGGCGAAACGGAGAATCTGCTCCATCTTCGCGATTTCGACTGGGTCGATGTCCTTCTGGCCACGGGCAGCCTCAACCGCCTCGCGGGCGCGGGCCTCAGCGGTCTCGACGGCCTTAAGGTCAATCTTGGTTTCATCGATAGCGGCTTCAGTCACGACCGAAACCTTATCGGAGACGACGCGGACAAAACCTTGGTCGATGGCGAGGCGGCTGACCTTGCCGTCTAACGTCACCAAGACCTCGCCGGCGGCGATGATCGCGGTGATCGGTTGGTGACCAGGGAGAATACCGATGCTGCCCATGGCGGTAGGCAGGGTCACGCCATCCGCCGTGCCTTCATAGGCGCGGCGATCTGGGGTGACGATTTCGACCGTGAGGGGCATCGGGGCTTATTTCTTGGACTTACCAGCAGCTTCGAGGACCTCGTCGATACCACCCTTCATGTAGAAGTCGTTTTCGTTTACGTGGTCGAGCTCACCGGTGAGAATCATTTCGAAGCCGCGCAGGGTGTCCTCGAGGGCGACGTACTTACCGGGCGAGCCCGTGAAGATTTCGGCCACGTGGAAAGGCTGCGAGAGGAACTTCTGGATCTTACGAGCGCGGAAGACGACGAGCTTGTCCTCTGGGGAAAGTTCGTCGAGGCCGAGAATCGCGATGATGTCCTGGAGGTCCTTATAGCGCTGCAGGATGCCCTGCACACCACGGGCCACGCGGAAGTGGCGTTCACCGACGACTTCCGGCGCGAGCGCGGTCGAGGTGGAGGAGAGCGGGTCGACGGCCGGGTAGATGCCGAGCTCCGCGATGCGGCGCTCGAGCACGACGGTGGAGTCAAGGTGCGCGAAGGTGTTGGCGGGAGCTGGGTCGGTCAAGTCGTCCGCCGGGACGTAGACGGCCTGGAAGGACGTGATGGAGCCCTTCTTGGTCGAGGTGATGCGTTCCTGGAGGTTACCCATTTCAGAGGCGAGCGTTGGCTGGTAACCCACTGCGGAGGGGGAGCGACCGAGAAGAGCGGACACTTCGGAACCGGCCTGCGAGAAGCGGAAGACATTGTCGACGAAGAGGAGCACGTCGCGGTTCTGCTCGTCGCGGAAGAATTCAGCCATCGCGAGGGCGGAGAGCGCCACGCGCATACGGGCACCGGGCGGTTCGTTCATCTGGCCGTACACGAGGGCGACCTTGGACTTCGAAAGGTCTTTCTGGTCGATGACGCCCGCTTCGGACATTTCGTGGTAAAGGTCATTGCCTTCACGGGAGCGCTCACCGACGCCGGCGAAGACGGAGAAACCGCCCTGCTTCATCGCGATGTTATTGATGAGTTCCATGATGACGACGGTCTTGCCGACGCCGGCACCACCGAACGCACCGACCTTACCGCCCTTGACGAAGGGACAGATGAGGTCGATGACCTTGATGCCCGTGCCGAGGAGCTCGGCGGACGTGGACTGCTCAGTGAGGGGCGGAGGCTGGCGGTGAATCGGGTAGCGCTTGGTGTGCTCCACCGGACCGCGTTCGTCGACGGCGTCGCCGGTGACGTTGAAGATGCGGCCGAGGACGCCGTTGCCGACGGGCACGGTGATCGGGGCACCCGTATCGACGGCGGCGCCACCGCGCACGAGGCCTTCGGTGGAGGTCATCGCGACGGCACGGACGAGCCCGTTACCGAGGTGCTGTTGGACCTCAAGGATGAGGCGCGTGTCCTTACCTTCGACCTTATAGTCGATCTGGATCGCGTTGTAGATCTCGGGGACCTTATCGACAGGGAATTGGACGTCGACGACGGCGCCGAGGACCTGGGTGATCGTTCCTTTAGTGCTCATGATATTTGTAGAAGTGGGTGGGGGTGAAAATTACTGGGCGGCAGCGCCGGCGGTGAGCTCCAGGATTTCCTGGGTGATCGCCGCCTGACGGGCCTTATTATATTCGAGGGAGAGGGCGGCGCCGATTTTCTTGGCGTTGTCGGTGGCCGCCTTCATGGCGACCATGCGCGAGCTGAACTCGGAGGCCTTGGACTCGAGGACGGCCTGGTGGACGGCCTGCTTAAAGAAGAGGGCTGGAAGTTGGTTGAGGATCTCCGCGGCGGAGGGCTCAAAAAGCATATCCCGCTCGTCGGCTTCGATTTTCGGCTCGGGCAGGCCGAGCTTGGCGCGGAATTCGCGCGCCTGGTTCACGAGGCTGTCGGCGGGCAGGAGCTGCAGGACGCGCGGGGTCTGCACCATCGTGTTCTTAAAGTGAGCGAACAAGACCTCGACGGTGTCGACGGTGCCTTCGCTGAAGGCCTTCAAGAGGTACTCGGCGGCGGGACGGACTTCGTTGAAGTTTGCGCGGTCGGTGACGGGGAAGTCGGCGAGGACCTTACGGCCGGAGCGGGCGAGGGCTTGGGCGCCCTTGCGGCCGATACAAACGAAGACGGCGTTTTGCTGCTCAGCGGCCAGACGGATTAGATTACCGTTGAGGGCGCCCGCCATGCCCTTGTCGGGCGTGACGAGAAGTATACCGCGAACCTTGACGATACGCTTCGTGAGGAGTGGGTGGGTGAACTCGCCGACCTTAGCTTGCGCAGTGTCGAGGATTTCACCGAGGAGCTCGGCGTAAGCACGGCCCGCACGGGCAGCGTCCTGGGCCCGCTTCATCTTCGACGACGCCACGAGCTGCATGGCTCGAGTGATCTGGCCAGTGCTCTTAACCGATTTGATTCGGTTACGGATCTCGCGGAGTCCTTTAGGCATGAAGCGTGTCGGTTAGCGGAAGAAAGGGAACGGGCGGCCTTAGGCCTTGAAGCTACGGCGCCAGGTTTCGCAGGCGGACTTCATTTCGGCTTCGCCGTCCTTCTCAATCTTGCTGCCACCGCGGATCTTGGCGAGGACGCCAGGCTTAGCGGTTTCGAGGTGGGCCTGCAGCGATGCGGAGGCGGCTTGGACGGACTTCACAGGCAAGTCATTGAAGAAACCGTTCTGCATGGCCCAGATGATGCCGCACTGGATTTCAGCGGACTTCGGGGCGGTCGGGGGCTGCTTAAAGAGTTCCACGAAGCGGTCACCCTTATCGAGGATCGCCTTGGTCTGCGCATCGAGGTCGGAACCGAACTGGGCGAACGCCGCGAGTTCGCGGTAGTTGGCGAGCTCGCCCTTCACCTTGCCGGCGACCTGCTTGAAGGCCTTGATCTGCGCGGCGGAACCGACGCGCGAGACGGAGAGACCGACCGAGACGGCCGGGCGAATGCCTTGATTGAAGAGGTCGGTCTGGAGGAACACCTGGCCGTCGGTGATCGAGATCACGTTGGTCGGGATGTAGGCCGAGACGTCACCCGCCTGCGTTTCGATGATCGGCAGTGCAGTGAGCGAGCCCTTACCAGCGAGACGCGCGGAGCGCTCGAGGAGACGGGAGTGGAGGTAGAACACGTCGCCGGGGTAGGCTTCGCGGCCGGACGGACGCTTCAAGATGAGCGAGATCTGGCGGTAGGCGGCGGCGTGCTTGGAAAGGTCGTCGTAAACGATGAGCGCATCCTGGCCGTTTTCCATGAACCACTCGCCGATGGCGGTGCCCGAGAACGGAGCAAAGACCTGATTGGCGGCGTTGTCTGCGGCCGAAGCGGCGACGACCACAGTGAACTCCATGGCGCCTGCCTTTTCGAGCGTGCCGATGGTGCGGGCGATGGAGGAGTTCTTCGTGCCGATGGCGACGTAGATGGAGTACACCGGGCGGAAGTTAGCGTCGCCCGAAGCGAGGCCGACGCGGTTGGCGTTGGCCTGGTTGATGATGGTGTCGATCGCGATGGTGGTCTTGCCGGTCGCGCGGTCACCGATGATGAGTTCGCGCTGGCCACGGCCAATCGGGATCATGGCGTCGATGGCCATGATGCCGGTCTGCATCGGCTGGTCGACGGACTTGCGAGGGATGATGCCTGGGGCGATCTTCTCAACCGGGTAACGCTCGGAGGAAACAATCGGGCCCTTACCGTCGAGCGGATTACCGAGGGCGTCAACGACGCGACCCAAGAGGCCCTTGCCGACAGGGATGGAAAGGAGGCGACCGGTGGTCTTGGCTTCCATGCCTTCCTTGAGGCTGGAGATGTCACCCATGATGACGCAACCGACGGTGTCTTCGGCGAGGTTGAGCGCGACGCCCTGCAGGCCTCCCGGGAGCTCGATCATTTCGTTCATCATGACGCCGGAGAGGCCGTCGATGGAGGCGACACCGTCCGCGAGGGAAACGATGGTGCCGACGTTGGACTTGCCGGCGCGGGTATCAAGGCCGGCGATGGCTTTCTGGATCTGGTCGATCGCGTTGCTCATTGTATTTGGTAAAGCGGGTTAAGGATTAAGGGGAGATTTTAGGAAAGGGACTTGGCGAGGTTGGCCAGGCGGAGCGAGGCCGTGAGGTCGGTCACGTCGTCGGCGACGCGGACGCGGAAGCCGGCCAAGAGGGCGTCATTACGACGCGTCACTGGGCGGATAGTGCGGCCGAGGGACTTAGAAAAATGTGCCGCGATGGCGTCGGCTTCGGCCGAGGATAACGGACCCGCATGCTCGATGCGGGCTTCGCCGCGGGCGAGCTCGCGACGAACGTTCGTGAGGTAAGCGCGGAGCAGCGGGCGGAGCTGGTGCGCCGAGCGGGACTTCTCCAGAGCGGCGAGCACGGCGCCAACCAATTCAGACGAGACCACGCCGGCCTCTAGAGAGAGGGCGAGGAGGCGCTTGGCTTCGGCTCGGACGGAGGCGGCGGACATCGGGAAGAAAAGGGCTTAGCGGGCGAGCTGCTTGACGGCAGCTTCGTTGAGGCGACCGCGCGTGGCGTCGTCGAGGTTCTGCTCGAGGACCTTGGCGGCGGTTTCAACGACGAGGCGGGAGACTTCACCGCGGACTTCGTTCATCATCTTCACGCGGTCGGCTTCGATGGCAGCCTTAGCCTTGGCGATGACTTCCGTCTGCGCGGCGGTGGCTTCGGCCTTGGCGGCTTCGACGGCAGCCTTGGCGGCGTTACGGGCGTCAGCGAGCATCTTGGCCGCTTCGTCGGAGGCGGCGTTGAGCTTAGCGTCGGAAGCCTTCTGGGCGTCGGCGAGGCGCTGCGTCGCGGCTTGGGCGTCGGCGAGACCCTTTTCGATGAGACGATTTCGTTCTTCCATCTGGCCGAGGGCTGGCTTGATGGCGAAGCGATAGAGGATGAAAGCCAGGATCGAGAAGTTGATCAGCTGGATGAGGAGGTGCGGGCCATCGACGCCGAAGCTGCCGAAGAGCTGGATGATGGTTTCGGCGGGGTTGGTGGCGGGGGCCACGGGAGCGGCGCCGGCAGCGGCCTTAGCGGCTGCAGGGGCGGCGTCGGCGGCGAGGAGGGCGGAGAGGAAGGTCATGGTGAGACTTAGAGAGGGAGGAGTTTGATCAGCGCTGGGAAAGAGAAGTGGCGGGCCCCTTGCGGGGCCGCGCCACGTGACCGATTACTTCGCGAGGAAGATCGCGTAGAACGCGACGGCTTCAGCGAGAGCCATGCCCAGAATAGACTGGACGAGGATCTTGCCCGAAGCATCGGGATTGCGACCCACGGACTCAACGGCCTTGGCGCCAACGAGACCCACGCCGATAGCGGCAGCGAGACAGCCAGCAGCGGCAGGGAGGGAACCAGTGATTTCAGCGATGATCATGTGTGTTTATGTTTTTGGTTTTTTCTCAGCGGACTGCGTGGGGGACTCCCAGCAAATCACCCGCCTTGAAAGCGAAAGGGTTAGTGAGCGTGCTCGTCGTCGTGGCCACCTTCGTGGTTGCAGATGAGGCCGATGTAGACGGCGGAGAGTAAGGTGAAGACGAAGGCCTGAATGAGCCCCACGAGGACTTCGAGGAGGCCGGCAATGGCGGGGACGACGTAAGGGGCGATACCACCGAGTGAGTGGATGAGGTTTTCGCCACCGAAGACGTTACCATAGAGTCGGAACGAAAGGGAAATTAAGCGGAAGGCAATGGAGACGACTTCGATACCGCCGACGCCGACGAAGATGAAGCTAAGCATAATCCACATGCCCCAGCCGATTTCCTTCCGATCAGCCTTGTTACCGAAGAGGTCGAAGATGAGGACCTTGAGGCCCGCGTAGCGCAGCACGAAGTAGGTCCACGCAAGGAACGAGATAATTGAAAGCGCGAGGGTGGTGTTGAGGTCCGAGTTGGCTGGGCGAATGGCTTCAAGCCAGTGGCCGTCATGGGAGTATTTAATCGTCCCAACTCCGGGCAACAGGCCGCTCCAGTTCATCAGCAAGATGAAGACGAAGAAACCGCAGAGCAGCGGGAAGGTCTTACCGATCATCTGCTTGCCAACGATAGGTTCGAGCGCGTCGCGTAGGCCCTGCGCCATGCCTTCCACGACGGCTTGACCCTTACCAGGGATGAGCTTCGGGGTGCCGACCGCGAGGCGGACAGCTATGATGATGAGGGCGGCGATGATCCAGGTGGTAAGGATCGAATTCGAAATCGGGAAGCCCGCGATGGTGAAGAGGTCCGTGGCCGTGGGGCTCACGCCTTCGGAGCTAGCGAAAACGAACGCCGGAGCTAAGAGACTAATAAGGGAAAGTGAGCGCATTAGACGCAGGAAAAGGTTTGTGAATGATTCCTAGCAGGATGGTCAACCCCCTGCACAGAACTACGTCCAGAGTAAGCCGCCAGAGGGGGCTTCATTAGCAACACTAATCTAGACTGGGACTAAGGGGCGAGGCGGCTGATCTGCCAGTTTCCGTCCTTCTTAATATAGATAAAGCGGTCGTGAAGGCGGTTAAGCCGGCCTTGCCAGAACTCAAAATGGTCGGGAATAACGCGATAACCGCCCCAATTAGTGGGCTTGGGGACCTGACCTTCGGGGTATTGGGCCTTCAACTCAGCCAAACGCGTCTCCAAGTGCTGCCGATCAGGGATAAGCTGGCTTTGGTCCGAGGCTAGGGCGCCCAGCTGGCTTCCGTAGGGGCGCCGGGCGAAATAAGCCACGGATTCTTCCTCGGAAGTCTTTACCACAGAGCCACTTATGTGAACCTGACGCTCAAGGGAGAACCAGGGGAATACGAGGGCAATCCGGGGTTCGCGCTCCATGTGACCGCCTTTGCGGCTATGGTAATTAGTAAAGAAGGAGAAGCCGCTCTCGTCGGCGGCCTTCAGTAAAACGGCGCGGGAGGTCGGGGCCCCGGAGTCGTCGATGGTCGACAGGACCATGGCGTTCGGTTCGTTGACCCCCGCATCCTTGGCCTGATGGAACCACGCCTTGAACTGGGCGAGGGGGCAATCGAGCAACTCGTGCCGATCCAAGCCGTGGGTGGCGTACTCCTTACGTAGTTCCGAAAGGTCCATAGCTGCATCCATAAGAGAACAGGCTTCATCCGCAAGCGTAGCCTCCCTTCCCTCTCGCCAGACCCCCAACGGCGTTCAGGTTAGAAGCCGTGAACCTCGTCCTGATTACGGAGCCTGAAGTCAGCGCGGGCCTTCCTCTGGCCGACGCCCGGACCACCCACCTCCTCGGGACGGTCGGCCTCCGCGTGGGTCAAACGTTCCATGTCGGCATCGCCGGTGCCTTGCGCGGCCTCGCCACGGTGGCGGCGACGGCCCCCGTCCTCCGCTTCTCCGTCGTCTGGGAAAAGTCCGTACAGGCACGCTTGCCGCTGACGGTGCTCATCGGACTCCCCCGACCACAAACAGCCAAGAAAGTCCTGCACGACCTCGCCAGCCTCGGCGCCGCCCGACTCATTTTCTTCGAAGCGGACAAAGGTGATCCGGGTTATCTCGCCAGCTCTTTATGGAAAGACAGCGAATACCTCGATGCCTTGCGCAAGGGCACGGAACAGGCCTGCTCGACCCTGGTGCCAGAGGTCGTCCGCGTGGCTTCGCTCGCCGAAGCACTCGCCCAGTTGCCCGCCGAAGGTTGGAAGGTCGCGTTAGATCCTTACGAAGCGACCGGTGCGTTGGGCGAATCCACTCCGAGTTCGGCGCACGCAGGTATCCTCGCCATCGGCCCCGAAAGAGGTTGGTCGGATAAAGAACGTACGCTCCTCCGCTCTCAAGGTTTTGCCGTGCAGCACCTCGGTGATCGCATCTTGCGCGTCGAAGCTGCCTGCCTCGTCGGGGGTGGTCTCATGCTCGCGCAACTGCGAGCGTGGCAAGCGCACCGCGCCCTAGGCTGATTACTCGTCGACCTGACGGACGAAGATTGAGGCGGCGGGCTGACCCTTGCCTTTGCCGATGACCTTGCGGAGTTTCCAACCCGGCGGCACCGGAACTTCAAATCCACCCGGTGCTTCGAGAATCACGCGAACGTGCGCGCCCACCGCCGCCGCGCCAATAGCAGTCGCCACAATTTCCTCCGCGCGGGTTTCCCAAAGTTCCCACGGCGGGTCCGCGAAGACTAAGTCAAATGTCCCTGCGTTCGCCACGGGCTTCGTCGCATCGCCGGTGACTGACGTGAATGGCAAAGCTTCCACGCCCATGGATTTCGCCACCGCGGCGGCATTCGCCTGCATGTCCGCGCCCGCCTGTAAATCCACGCAGGTGGCCGAAGCGGCGCCGCGACTCAAGGATTCTAACCCGTAAGCACCAGTGCCAGCAAAGAGGTCGAGGACATGCGTGCCTGGTACGAAAGCCGCCAATGAATTGAAAACCGCCTCGCGGATGTAATCGGTGGCCGGGCGAACTCCGCCTTTCGCAGGGACGCGAAGCGGAATTCCGCGAGCAAGGCCTCCAGTGACGCGCATGCACGCAGGGTTTCCCGCCACCAGCCGAAGGTCAACGGCGTTCCGCACCCAAGCGCTGGCGGGCCGGCGACCAACAGGTGGTCCGGCCACCAACTTCCGCACGATGCAACGGCTCCTTCGTGCGGGGACAACTTCCGCCGTCCTTCCATCGGTGATTAAAGAGCCAGCTCGCTGGCGGATCGCCCCAGTCCTTCCCAATCACCTGCATCGCGTCCGCACAAACCTCGCGCAAGGTGCGATACAGCTTACGCACTGCGAGCGGCCCAAAGGCTCCGGCCTTCGCTTCCGGATGGAAGCCCGCGCGCCAGAGGACCTCGTCGGCCATCCAGTTGCCGATGCCCGGAAAGCGTTCCTGCATGAGGAGCACCGCCTTAATGGAAGTGCGCGCCCGGCGACGGAGGAACGCCCCGACCACGCCGACGGTAAATTCATCCGAGAGAATCGCTGGCGGAATCTTCTCCCACCACGGCGGCACGCCCGGCCCCTGCCAAAAAAGGATGCGACCAAACTGACGGGGGTCGACAAAGACGAGTTGCTTGCCGCCGGTCATCGTCAGCACGAAGTGGTCGTACTTGGTTGGCTCGCGCGTCGCGTCGCCACATTCCAACCGGCCAGACATCCCAAGGTGTACCCCAATCCAGATTCCACCTGAAAACTGGAACGCCATCTGCTTGGCGGCGGCAAGCGACTCCACCAGCTTCGCACCAACCAATGCCCTAGTCATGGCCTGCTTATCGAGCCCACGTCCTACGCGGGCTTTCGAATTCAGGCTGACCTGTGCGACCTTTCGTCCGAGGCCAGGGTCCCAGCAGCGGCGGAAATAATCGACTTCGGCGAGTTCAGGCATCGTTTGCTGTTCCCAACCGAAACGGAATATTCTAGATTCGCAAGACGATGACCGCCCTTCGTCCATTCCTCGCCCTGGCGTGCGCCTGTGCGCTGGCCGCCGCCGGCGATGTCGTCCCAACTGGGGCTGGCTCCTACCTGCGCGGACTACCCGAGGGTGCGAAGGGCCCACCCGTGACACCCTTCGTCGTCGAAGGCCTGACCAGGCCGGTACCCACGAACACCTGGTGGAGCTCACTGGCTTGGCTGCCGCTGTCGGAAACAATGTTCCCTCACCCGTTCTCGGTGAAAGCAACGAAGGACGGCTTAGCGCTCAACTATCCCGGCGCCCACCTCGGCGCGAATAAGCACGCCATCGTTGGGATGGGCGGCCACGACCTCGTCCTCGGCCACTCCGCCGTAGCTACGTTCACCGAAGCCCGCGTCGCGGGTTGGAGTGACTTCTTTGTGACGACCCGGATGGGTGAGGCGGGACGGGGCATGACGCTGACCTTTGGACACGGCTCGCCCTACGTCTACGCCGACTACGCGGGCGGTGAACCCGTGGTCATCTTTAAGAGCCCGCCGACGATTGTCGCCGGAGATGAAAAATCCGCGGTGCTCGTGGTGAAAGTCGCCACTCGTATCTACGGACTCTACGCGCCGAGTGGATCGACGTGGTCAGGCCTCGGCTCGGCCCGCCTGACTGCTCAGACGCGCGGCAAGACCTACTGCGCGGTCGCGGTCCTGCCGGACGAAAAGCCCAGCACCCTCGAACAATTCCAGGCCTGCGCCTATAACCACGTGACTGGCTCGCAAGCGACCTGGACCTATGACCAGAAGTCAGCGAAGGTCAGCACGCGTTACGCCTTCCGAACCGTCGCCAAACAAGGCCCCGACACCGGGACACTGTTCGCCCTCTACCCGCATCAATGGCGCGACGCGCGGGCCGACTTCACGGGGCAGAGCTACGGCAGCGTCCGGGGTCCAATGAAACTCGCCAAGGGCTCCTCATTTGAAAGCAGCGCCCTCCTGCCGCCGCTTCTCCCAGCCTTGCCAGTGGTCGCTTCGGCAGATCGCGCGCAGCTTAAGCAACATCTTGCCGCTGACCTAGCGGGCACTCCGCTACTCACGGGCGATACCTACTGGCTGGGCAAGCAACTCGGAAAATGGGCCACCCTCCTGCCGATCGCCGAGCAACTGGGCGAGAAGGACGCCGCCGCCGAATGTGAACGCCGGCTCAAGACTGCACTAGAAAACTTCCTGACCGTCCGTGCACTCGATGGGCGGGAGAAGCGGTCGTCCATCTTCGCCTACGAACCTAATTGGGGCACGCTGATTGGTTATCCAGCCAGCTTCGGTAGCGACCAAGAACTCAACGACCACCATTTTCACTACGGCTATTTCCTCCGTGCCGCCGCGGAGCTCGCGCGCCGCGATCCTGCATGGTCGCAGAAGTGGCTCCCCATGATTCGTCTGCTGGCGCGGGATATCGCCAGTGCTGACCGGCGCGACCCGCTCTTTCCTTACCTTCGTTGCTTCGACATCTATGCCGGGCATTCGTGGGCCAGCGGCCACGGTCGCTTCGGCGACGGCAATAATCAGGAATCGTCGAGCGAATCTATCAACGCTTGGTATGGCTTATTGATGCTGGCAGAAGTCACTGGGGACAAGGAACTCCGCGATCAGGCGGCGTGGTTGCTCGCGACCGAGGTCTCAGCGATTGAGGACTATTGGTTCGACGTGCACGGGGACCTCTTCCCGCGGAGTTATCCGGCTTCCGTCGTGACGATGGTCTGGGGTGGTAAGGGCGCCAACGCGACGTGGTTCGACGCCAACCCGCAATCGATTCACGGGATCAATTTCCTGCCCGTGACGGCCGGCTCGCTCTACCTCGGTCGTTATCCGGCCTACGCCCGCAAGAACTACACGGCGCTGCTCAGCGAACTCGCCGACTTCCGAGTCACTGCGAAAAAGGGCGTCGCGCCCCAAGCGCCGCTCGACCATTGGGCGGACATCCTCTGGATGCAGCAGGCCACCTTCGATGCGACGGGTGCCAAAGCGAACTGGGCGAAGCGTCCACCCAACTTCAAACCCGAAGCGGGAAACAGCTTTACCCAAACTGAACTCTGGCTGCAGGTCTTCGAGGCCTTTGGCACCATCGACGGCTCGGTGACGGCCGATACGCCCTTTGCGGCGGTGTTTACCAAGAAGGGCAAGCGCAGCTACGTCGCCTGGAATTTGACCGATAAGCCGGTGACGGTGACCTTCTCGGACCGCACAGTCCTAGTCTGCCCAGCCCAAGAAATTAGCTATA
>Ga0209353_10000801_pt1 | contig 18395 bp, 17 predicted proteins | sample LauGreSpBDMM15SD_2_FD_187561 | JGI IMG/M metagenome (GOLD analysis project Ga0209353, IMG submission 187561) | Freshwater lake microbial communities from Lake Michigan, USA - Sp13.BD.MM15.SD (SPAdes) (version 2) | ecosystem: Environmental > Aquatic > Freshwater > Lake | place: Lake Michigan...
GAATCAGACCGTTTACAGAGTCAAAAATAATTAACGATACTAGCAGTCTGACTACTAGTAAACCATTTACTAGTGGAGTTAGCTTCTTTAATAGAAGTATAATGTCTTATGTTTGGAACGCACATAGAATTCCTATGGAGCAGTCAAGAACCTTAGATATTGCTAGTGCTGCGCTTAACACTGTAAAGTCAGATACCGCCATAGCGAGAGATACCCTAACATTTAGCATGGGTAGACTATTTATACTTCTAGATGCTACAAGTATTACAGATGTTGCAAATACTCAAGTAAGTTTTAATAGGTTGTTTAACGACTATGTGTATGCTACTGATGACTTTTTTGGAACAGCTAATTTAGACGACGATCAAACGTCTTATTTTAATAAGACTATTCCTAATCACGCTATATTTAGTGATTATGTGTCGTTCAGTGGTAGTAAGGGTATATCTGAAGAGCCTGCAGCTGTACTGGATACTAGAGCCGTTGAACTAAGAAGACCGCTTACAGATGGTGTTATAAAATACGATCAACTAAGTCTGTATACAGATAAGGCTGCTATAAGTATTTCGGCAGCTACTGATACCTTGTCAAATCGCACAGCAAAAGTCTTAATAGATACGTTTAGTACACCAGATACTAGTAGTAGAAAACTAATCACTGTACACATAGACCCCGTAGCTACAACAGATATAAGACAGAGCGGGTTTAGTAAAACTATATTAGATACTTCCGATGCTAACGATATTATATCCTTTATTGCATCGTTAAAACTCACTGACGCTACTAATCAAACTCAAGATACCGCAACACTAACAGCAGTCAAAAAATTACTAGATAATTCTACAAACACAGATATTACATATACAGAGACATATAAAGTACTTCTAGACCAATCTAATTTAAAAAATGCAGACACGGTCGCAAGCTCTATTTTGAAAACAATGAGTGGTAGCTATCCACAAGTATCGGATAGGTCAAGTCGTAGTTTAGATACAAAAAAATCAGACTCTATAAATATCAGTGAAACAAAAATACAGCTAGTTACTAATTATTTCAGAAACTACTCTGACACCCTAGACGTCACAGACGACTTTTACGGGGAAGCAAACGTAGATGACGATCAAACAGCTAGAATAGATAAAAGAGTTGTTGACTACAGCAACCCAGTAGATCTTAAGTCTGTTTACGCTACAGTAGTAAAATCAGATACTGCTGTAGGTACGGATACTCCGTACAAACAAAATAAGAAAAGTGTGTTAGATACTGTAATAAGTTCTGATGTATTTTCTTTTAATAAGGTTACAGATCGAGATCTTGCAGATGTACGAAATGTAAGTGATAGTGTTTACATTAGTTGGCAAGACTACTGTGAGCCAGACATATTTGAGCTTACTTACGTAGGCGAAGAACGATTTTTAAGTTATAACTAAAGGATATATCATGGTAAATGATGGAATCAAAGCCAAAGGTGTTTTACAACTAACACTAATTGATGAAAATGGCAACATCAAAAAACAAGACGAGCACAACTTAGTAGTTAATACAGGTTTAGCTTATATTGCAAGTCGCATTAAAGATGCAACTGCAGGCACAATGACACATATGGCAGTAGGTACTGGAAGTACTCCTGCTTCTGCAGCTGATACTGCACTAGGTGGAGCACTAGGTGATCGCGTAGGTTTAGACTCTACTACTATTGTAACAACAACTGCTACTGATGACTCAGTTCAATATATTGCTACATTTGGTGCAGGTGTTGCTACTGGCGCTATTACTGAAGCAGGTATTTTTAACGCACTAACTGGTGGCACAATGCTTTGCCGTACAGTATTTGCAGTAATTAACAAGGGTGCACTAGATACACTAGTAATCACTTGGAAAGTAACTGTAGCTTAATTTTAACAGGGGTAACCTATGGCAACAATTATTACGCGCATATTGGGTGCTACCGCCAAAGGTGCCCCCCTAACAAGCGCAGAAGTTGATAGTAATTTTATCAACTTAAATACAGAAGTCGGTGAAAAAATGGCTAAGTCTGCAAATCTAGGAGATTTAACAGACTTAGCCTCCGCAAGAATAAATTTACAAGTCTATAGCCAACAAAGCACAGAGATACTAGTATCCGAAGTGGCAATGGCAATGGCTATAGCCTTAGGATAGGAGTTAAGATGGCCTTTAAATCAAAAATAACACCAAATATAGGCGGAAACGAGTCTATGGCTAGCACTATAACTCCTGTACTATCTGGTTCCCAGACCCTTACAGTAATAGGGTTATCTATTGCAAATACCGCTAACATAAGTATTACAGTGTCTGCAAAGCTTATAAAAAATGGCAGTGGTGCTTTTATAATTAAAAACGCATTAATTGAGCCAGGAAATACCTTGGTTATTGTAGGCGGCGACCAGAAATTAGTTTTAGAAGTAGGTGACTCTATTGCTGCCTATGCAAATGGCACTAACCAAGCAGACGCAATAATCTCATACTTAATTTAAGGAGCTGACTATGTCACTAATAGGAAAGGCTATGCTGGTTCCGACCACAAGTACTTCAGCAGAAACCCTTAAAAATAAAAGTATTTCTCTTGATAATAATACTTTAACAGGTACATTAGCTCAGTTTAATACAGCGCTAACTAACGGTACTTTCGCTACACTAGAGGGCTTGTCAGTACAGTGGGGTGGCCCTCCTTCATACAACTCCGCTACAGGTGTATTTACTATACCTCGATCATTAACAGATTTAGTTAATAATGTAGACCCAATTTCACAGCTTAAAAATGGTTTTGCTATTCTAAAGCTTGAGTCGGACGGTGTATTAAAACTACCTAATTATATTACAGCTGATACACCTAATAAAAGTGTTTTTATAAATACTATTAACAATACTACAAGTAATGTTTCAAATAATTGGGAATTTGCTTGGGAAACTGGCAACTTAAAACTCCCAGGAGGTGGATACCTTGGACCAATATATAACTTTAGTACCCCTTGGAATGGTATTGTACTAGGGTTAGAAAATCTTGTCAAAAAATCAAGACTTACCCAAGATATCGATACTATTAAGATAAGTGTAGCGGATAATACTCTTAGTGCTTTTGCAGATGTATCAGTAGTATATACTGGTAATGAAAATGATGCTTATGTAAAGGTAGGCGTTAAAAGATCTGGTACTGCAAAAGAGTGGTATTTTAAAGATACAGGCGCATTAAGGTTCCCGGATAATACAGAACAAACCACTGCATGGATACCCGGTACTAGCTTAGCAGGATATGCAACGGAGACTTTTGTTGGTGGAGCTATTACAGCAGGTCTTACAGGTTACGCTACACAAAATTATGTTAGTGAAGCCATTGGTACCTTAGTCTCTCAAGCTCCGGCAGCACTAGATACTCTTTACGAATTATCCCTAGCTTTAGGAAGCGACCCTAGTTTTGCTACTACAGTAACTACAGCTTTAGGCAATAGATTACGCGTTGATATAAATTCTCAAGGTTTGAATACTGTACAGCAGCAAAATGCTCGTACAAACTTAGGTTTATCTGCTGTTGCTACAAGTGGTAGTTATACAGATTTATCTAACAAACCCTTTATAGAGAATTTTACAGATGCAAAAGCTAGATTAGCTCTTTCTTGGACAGCGGGATCTGGAAGTTATGACCTTAATACAGGCGTACTTACTCTTCCAACACAAACTAGTCACTTAATTAATAATTCTGGGTATATAACAGGTATATCACCTACATTAACTTCACCTACAATAACTACGCCAACACTCAGCTCCGTTGTAACTCGCAAAAGTGATAATACAACTGACTTTAAAGTAGTTGATGAGTACGTTAAAATAGTTAGTGGAACCGCTACTAACTTTGGTAGCCCCTTGCTTTTAGACAGTTTTAATATTTCGAATTATCGCACTGTAAAATATTTAATAGAAGTATCCGCAGTACATCCGCAAGGATCTACTGTAGTTGAATTAGTAGAGGTATCTGTAGCAGTGCAAGCTGGATCAGGAGTATTTGGAGTCTTTATTAACTCAGTAACTTTAGTTCATGTAATGGATTACTATATGGCACAATTTGATGCACATATAGATGATACAAATACATATGTAACTTTAACAGCTACAACCCATGCTAATAATTCCAGTGCAACAAATTTTAAAATCCTAGCCACCGGTTTTAGAAGATTAACCTCTTAAGGATGTATTATGATAGATGCAACTAAAAAAATAAGGGTTGATCGTACCTTAAACACAAGTAACATAAACGATTATAGTGCAAGATATATTCTTAGCGCTTCCTACGGTTCTGCAGGATATAATAGCGGTACCGGAGTATTTAGTATACCTAAGTATACTTCACAGCTAGATAATGACTCTGGTTTTATTACAGAAGGGTACTATACCCCTGGCCCTGGTATACAGATAGGTGCAGGCGGAAGTATTTCTTCGACAATACCGTCTTATAGCGATGAACTGGCAAGACTTGCTATAAGTGCAGGTGTCGGTATTTCTTATGACAGTACTACAGGTGTAATCAGTGCAACAGGCGGTGGCGGTGGTGGTACTTCAAATTTTAGCGGTAGTTATTTAGATTTAACAAATAGACCAAGTTTATCTACAGTAGCTACCACAGGCAGTTACTTAGATCTAACAAACAAACCAACATTGTTTAGCGGTAGCTATACTGACCTAACTAATAAACCAACATTATTTAGTGGCAGTTATACTGATTTAACTAACAAGCCTACTCTATTTAGTGGTAGCTATAATGACTTAATTAATAAGCCAACTATACCTACAAATACTAGTGAATTAATGAACGGTGCTGGGTTTGTAACAAGCTCTGCTTTAAGCGGCTACGCAACAGAAACTTTTGTTAACTCAGCAGTTAGTAATTTAGTAGCTTCTGCACCTGCTGTATTGGATACGCTAAATGAATTAGCAACAGCACTTGGCAACGATGCTAATTATTCAACTACTATTTCAACAGCACTTGGAAACCGTTTACGTGTTGATGTTAATACACAGGGATTAACTACTACACAAAAGTCAAATGCAGCTACGAACTTAGGTTTAGCAACTGTTGCTACAAGTGGCAGCTACAATGACCTAAGTAATAAACCAACAATTCCTACTAGTAACAATCAACTAACTAACGATGCTGGATATATTACCTCAAGCGCTATTACGGGTAAACAAGATACTTTAGTTTCTGGCGTAAGTATTAAGACAATTAATGGCATTAGTATTTTAGGTAATGGAAATATTTCGGTTACGGGTAGTAGCGGTGTTTCTTTACCAAACCAAACGGGCAATGCTGGAAAACATTTAACTACTGACGGATCAAACTTAAGCTGGGTTACTCCAACTACTGGTTCTACTGGTTTTGACTTTGGTAATTTTACAGGCGCATTTACAGATCCTATTTCGTATCTATTGGATAAAGTAGGCATGGATTTTGGAACATTTACCCAACCTACTGAGCTATCTGTAGATTTAGGGATAGTATAAAGATTTAGGAGAATATAATGTCTTTACAAATTAGACGAGGAACAACAGCACAACGACTAGCTATAGTTCCACAGATTGCAGAGTTAGTTTATACAACAGACAGTAAAAAAGTGTATATTGGTGATGGTTTAACAGCAGGTGGCGTGCCCATAGCAGATATTCCAGATCTTACTGGCACTACCGTATCCTGGAATTCTACGGATTCTGGCAATGTAACTTCCAACGGAACCCAAGTTAGTATATCACAAGTTAGTAGCTCTAGTACAGGAACAGCCCTTGCGCTATATACTGCATTAACTACAGGAGTGTTAGTATCTGGAACTACTGGATCTTTAGTAGAATTTGGTAATAATACTATTGAATTTACACTAACTTCTGGTTTTACTTTTGATCAAAATGCTGGTGGTGGTGGAGGTGCGTGGGTGGCAAGCGCTACCGTAACCTCCGGCACAGCTACTAGCACTATGGGTGCCAGCGCTACATTTACTACTGGGGGAATTAGTTATAACGACCTAACTAACAAGCCAACCCTATTTAGTGGTAGTTATAATGACTTAACTAATAAGCCAACAATACCGACTAATACTAATCAGTTAATGAACGGTGCTGGGTTTGTAACAAGCTCTGCTTTAAGCGGCTACGCAACAGAAACTTTTGTTAACTCAGCAGTTAGTAATTTAGTAGCTTCTGCACCTGCCGCATTGGATACGCTAAATGAATTAGCAGCAGCACTTGGCAACGATGCTAATTACTCTACTACTATCTCAACAGCACTTGGAAACCGTTTACGTGTTGATGTTAATACACAGGGATTAACTACTACACAAAAATCAAATGCAGCCACAAACTTAGGTTTAGCAACAGTTGCCACAAGCGGCAGCTACAATGACTTAAGCAATAAACCAACAATACCTACGCAATATACAGACGCACTAGCTCGTGCTTCCAATAGCTTTGTTGCTGGTTCTGGGGCGTATAATAGTACAACAGGTGTTATTACAATACCAACTAATACAAGTCATTTAACTAACGGGGCTGGTTTTATTACCGCAAGCGCTATTAGTGGCAAACAAGATACTCTAGTTTCTGGTACAAGTATTAAGACTATTAACGGTACAAGTATACTCGGTAGCGGTAATATTACAATCAGTGGCGGGTCACCAACCTATGCATATAACGACGCTATTTCGTTAGGCTATTCAACTGGTAGCGGAGCAGGCAGAATACTATTAGGTAATCTAGCAGGTAATAGTGGCGGGGATAACTATTCTATTGCTATTGGACATATTGCAGGACAGTCCAATCAAGGTGGTGCCGCAATTGCTATTGGTCAAGGAGCCGGATATTCCCAACAAGGAAGTTATTCAATTGCTATAGGATACAACGCCGGTAATTCTTCCCAAAGCCCTAACTCTATTGTGTTAAATGCTACTGGAAATACGCTAGAGGCTAACCAATCAGGGTTCTTTGTTAAACCGGTTAGAAGCGATGCAACTCCAACAGATATAATTTATTACAATTCAGCCACTGGAGAAATGACCTTTGGAGCAGCTCCTAGCGGAGGTAGTGGAAGCGGCGGCCCTACAGTTGTAGACTTACCAATTCAAAATGTCTACTATTTCAATACTGGCCCAATATATGTTGAGCTAAACTTTGCAAGCCCGTCATCTGTAAGCACTTTCTTAGCTAATGTAGCAAGTAATGTTGTTACTATCACGGGATTAAGTGGTCCTGGAATATCAGGCAGTACAATGACTATTACTCCAGCTGAAGGTAGCTGGTCTCAGTCAGGTTCTAGTACGGTTAGATTAAACTACCCTTTACTTGGCCAAAGTATTATGAGCGACTATCCGTATAGCGCTACGTCAGCATCTTATACCTATACAGCTAGTGCCGGCGGTAGTGCTTCAGGTTATTTTACTAGAGCAGCTACTATGGTAAGTGGCAGTAACGGCACATTTACCGGACCAGCAGCAGCAGGAAGGTTGCTTATATTGGACCCGTATGTTCCGAATGGTGGCTATGTAATGAACATGAACACAATGGCTAGCATGTTTGATCATATTACTTATATGTCTAGTGCAGGGGCTCCTGGCCCCAACGGTACTGCATATCCTTGGTTGTCTATGCAGTCAGTAACCGCTTCTTCTAATATAGATGTTGGTTTTAATAATATGGTAGGTGGCATGGTTACTCTATCAATGTACGTATTAGACGCTAGTTCAAATTATAATACTCAATCTATATATGTTACTAACGGCAGCGGTAGTACTATGGGTGGTCAAGTAAGCTTCTCTAATTATATAACCATGAATATGATACCTTGGGGTAGTCCTGGGTGGTTGTACGGAGCTATTTACCCAATGGGCGGAGATTTTAGTACAGTTACCGCGGCACCGGGTATAACTACCTACTGGGATTCCGCCTCGCAAGTGCTGTATTTTAGATGCCCAGCCTCCGCCTGGAGTGGTGGTAGTGATATAACTATAGGTAGTGGTGGTAGTGGCAGTTTCTCATACCAAGCAATATACTTTGGAAGTTAAGGATATTCAATGAATAAATATATATTGGCTAATAGTATTTCGCCAACAAACGATATACTTGCTGAAGACATAATCAAATCGATGGTTTGGTTAGGTCTCAGTACGGAGTCCACTTCAGAAGATATTGTAGCAGCCGGATATGTAGTATTACCGGAGCTTACTACAGCTCCAACAAGTACTGAAGTATCCGTTGCAATCAAAGACCAGGCAGGTGTCTGGTCTTTGATTAACATACCTTTTACTGACTGGCAAGACATTATTAAGACCAGAGCGGCTACAGCTATGTTTAAGCTACAAAGAAATAAATTACTAGCGGCCAGTGACTGGACTCAAGGCAAAGATATACCTACGAATATTTCCGGCCCTTGGGCAGTGTATAGACAAGCTTTAAGAGACTTAACTAGTCAAGAAGGTTTTCCTAACACAGTGACTTGGCCTACGCTTCCAGCTAGAGAAGCTGGAGGTATTTAATGAGTTATACTGGAAATACTCCACAAGAACTAACTACTAATATTACAGCCACACTAAATCAAACCGTTTTTACAACTGAGTTTGACTATATATTAGGCTATATAGATGTATTTTTAAACAACCAAAAGTTAGTGCCTGGCGTCAATTTCCAGGCTACTAATGGCTCAACTATTACGCTAACAACTCCTGCATCTGCTGGAGCTTTAGTTAGGTTAGTTAGTTATGTGCCTCTTGGATTATCTGATGATTATACAGAGTTTGTAGTAAGCAATAAATTTAAAGCTGCAGTAGCTTCAATCAATAGTACTATAGGATCAACAGGTCCAACAGGTCCAACAGGTCCTCAAGGTACTACAGGTGCCACAGGGCCTACCGGCCCGCAAGGTATTCAAGGTGCCACAGGACCTACAGGACCTGCAGGATCTACCGGCCCACAAGGTATTCAAGGTAGTCCCGGAGCTAGTGTACGTATACTAGGTGAAGTTGCTAATCAAGCAAGCCTTCCAAGCAGTCCTACTCCTACAATCGGTGACTCTTATATTGTCACAGCTGACGGTAACTTATATACCTGGACTGGTAATTCTTATCTTGATGTTGGGCAGATTGTAGGACCACAAGGGCCACAAGGTGCAACAGGCGCTACAGGCCCACAAGGGCCGCAAGGTACCACAGGCGCTACAGGTCCTCAAGGACCAACAGGACCACAAGGGCTTCAAGGCCCTCAAGGACCTCAAGGTATTGCAGGTGCGGACTCTACTGTAGCAGGTCCAGTAGGCCCTCAAGGACCTCAGGGTCTTCAAGGTATTACAGGTATTGCCGGTTTTGAACAATCATTTTTACTGATGGGAGCCTAATATGGCCATAACATATAAAGTATTAGGACAGTCAGCCCCTAACGCAAATACTTTGACAACATTATACACGGTTCCAGCAGCTACATCTGCCGTAGTAAGTACTGTAGCAATTTGTAATCAAAATCCTACTGCAGCTACTTTTAGATTAGCAATTAGAGTTAATGGTGCTGCTTTAGAAGCAAAACAGTACCTGAACTACGATACTCCGGTATCTGGTAACGATACTATTACTTTAACTATTGGCATGACTCTTGCTGCTGGTGATGTAATTTCAACTTATGCAAGCACTGATACAGTTAGCTTTAGTGTTTTTGGTAGTGAGGTAGCCTAATGTCATCAAAATCTTCTAGCACTAGACGCGTTACTGCTTCTAGTACCGTCTCTGGAGCAGTAGTTGCTATTAATACACCTACTGGTGGTGTAAGTGTTAGTGGAGCACGTATAACTGCTAGTACTCCAATTAGTTTAGGCGTTGTTACAGCAGGACAAACTGCTGCCGCTAGTTCAGTAACTGCGTCTAGTGCGCCCACTGTTACTGGATTTATAATTACTGACAGTAGTTACACTAATATTGACGATACCTCATTTGATCCTACTGGTGGATATGCTAAAATTATAGGTACTAATTTTAAAACTGGAGCGGTTGCTTATATTAATGGTATACCATTAAGCACCGTATTTATTAGTGCAACTGAGCTACGCGTAGTAATTCCTGCCGAGGCTATAGGTACTTATTCGTTAATAGTATTTAACACAGATGGTTCTGGAGGTATTTATTTAGGCCTTAATGTATCTAGCTTACCAGCGTTTACTACAAACGAAGGGCCTCTAGCTAGTTTCTATGAAACTAATCCAATTAGTACAACTATTACAGCTACTGGCGATACACCTATTACATATTCCTTGTTTTCAGGATCTTTACCTGTAGGCGCTACCCTAAGTTCCGCAGGTACTATTACCGGTACTTCACCTATAGATAACTCTAGCACAACATACCCATTTGTAGTTAAAGCAACAGACCCACAGAATCAAGACAGTTACAGAGCTTTTAGCATAACAATTAATACTGACGTAGTGACTTGGAATACTCCAGCCACAGACTATTCTATTAATGCAGGCAACTCTGCGATAAACCCTATAGTTTTAGACGCCTCAAGTGCAGCAGGTAAAGCTATTAGCTACGCTGCTGATACTTTGCCAACGGGTGTAACTTTAAGTGCTGGTACTATAAGTGGTTCCCCTACTGTAGCAGGAACTACTTCAACAGTATTGACAGCAACTGCAAGTACAACTGGGCGTTCTGCTACAAGAATGATTAGTTGGACCGTATCATTGGGCGATAGTAACTGGAAGAATGTTGTACTGTTAGTGAACGGAATTGCACCAACCGCATCCTTCAATAATGATGCAAGTAATAACAATTTTCAGCTAACTATTGCAGGAGATACAAAACCAAGTAACTTTAATCCTTACCTTGGTGATGGTTATTATAGTGTTAGTCACTCTGCAACTCCAGATTATTTAAGTGTGCCACACAATGCCAATTTTAGTTTGACAAGTGGACAAACGGATACGTTTATTATTGAAGGATGGTTTTACTTTAACACTGTCACAGCACAAACAACATTATTCGATAAGTCGGGCGTGAATGGCGTATCATTCTCTAACTGGGGATTATATTTAAACGCATCCAAACAAATCCAATTACAGTGGGGTGTGTCTGGTGCGCCAGGTACCTCAAATATAGGTACACTTACTTCTAGTTTAATCCCTGTAACAGGGGTATGGTACCATATTGCATTTGTTAAATCTAATGCTGATTGGGCCGTGTTTGCTAACGGTACACGAATCATAAATTATAATGGATTAAATACAGCCGGCGATGCAAATCCTAGCGCACTTAGAATCGGTTATGGTATTCAAGGGGCGTCAAATGGTGCCTATTTCAGTGGACATATTTCCAACGTTCGTGCTTGGAGAGGAACAAGCGGTGCACCATATTCGGCAACATCGACAACACTAACTGTACCGACTGGTCCTTTGACCGCAATTGCAGGTACCACATTGTTATCTCACCAGAGCGCAAGATTTTTGGATGTTTCTACTGCGGCAGCAGCACTTACAGCTACTGGCGCAACCCTCAAAGTATCTTCGGCTATACCTTTTACAACACCAGCATCAAGCTTGGGATCAGCGTATTTTGACGGTACCGGGGATTTTTTAACTGCGCCAAGTAATCAAGCAGGATTTTCCATGGGTACGGGCGATTTTACTTGTGAATCTTGGGTTTACATTTCTGCTGCTCCGGGGGTTGCATACTCGTTATGGGGCGACGTCAGGTGGAGCAGCGGATATTCGTCAGGCTGGGTTACATTAATAAATTCTAATCTTACTGTAACTTCCAGAATTTCGGGCAATACTGGAGGCTGGACTGAAGTATCTAGTACAGCCACGGTAAAATTAAATGCGTGGAATCACGTAGCAGTTTCCAGAGAGTCTGGCACTTTTAGAAATTTTATCAACGGTGTTTTGAGTGGTAGTCAACCATCGGCAAATTACAACTATAATAACGCAGAACCTTTTAAAGTTGGGGCTGCCTACATTGATGGATTGGCTTACCCAATTACAGGGTATATTTCTGATGTTCGTGTGGTTAAAGGCACTGCACTCTATACTACAGGTTTCCCCCTACCTACGGCACCATTGGCACCTGTAACAAACACTCAGTTACTAACACTCCAATACAACGGTGGAGCAAACAACGCCGGTTTTGTTGACCGATCTGGTTTCAACAACATTATCACCAAAAGTGGTAATGTAACACAAGGTACATTTAGTCCATTCAGTCAAACTGGTTGGAGTAATTATTTTGACGGATCATCTACATATTACTTTCCGGCAAACGCAGCAATGACTTTAGGTGCTGGTGCTTATACTATTGAAGGCTGGGTAAATGCCCCTACCGGAACAAATAATAAACAAATCTTAGTAGGAGGTTTTTTAGTAGGATTTGGTGGATATAGTGGTTCGACTGTTGGTGCATTGAGATTTTATGACGGATCAATAACTGCCGTCAGTAATGCTAGTTACTTGATTGCAACAGGTAACTGGAATCATTTCGCTATAGTCAGAGAAAACACAGGTACCAATGGTTTCAAGATGTATGTTAACGGTATATTAGCATATGTTGGAACAACTACTGCAAATCCTGCAAGTGGAGATATGTATGTTGGTTCAGTTAATACAAGCGTAGACTTATTGACCGGTTCCATATCTAACCTTCGTTTGGTTAAAGGAACGGCAGTATATACTACCTCAAGTACTACAATTGGCACTCAAGCCTTTACCCCTCCAACAGAACCACTGACAGCAATTGTAAACACCACTTTGTTAACTGCACAGTCAAATAGACTTATTGATAATAGTCCGTATAACTTTACACCTACAATCTCTAATACACCAAAAGTTCAAGCCTACTCACCGTTTGGGGGCGTAACAAGTGTGTCAGCAAGCTATAGTACAAAATTTAACGGCACATCTGGTTCTTATCTTACGTTCACTGGAAAATCTTCACTAGCGTTGGGTACAGGAGATTTTACTATTGAATCTTGGGTTTATAGAAATACCACTACAGGGGCCGGGGGCAGTTCTGATGCTTGGTATACTGGCACTAGAAGCCCAGCCGCCAGTGGAGGTTTAGGCATAAAGATTACCAACGGCGGCCAGATTGCTTGGAATACTAATTCAAGTTACGGACTAGGAACCGCAGTAATACCGCCATTCACTTGGACACATATTGCAGTTACTAGAGTATCGGGTACACTTAAATGGTATATCAATGGTGTGTTGGATTACTCAACCCCAATGGCCAATAACTATAGCAATCCAACTGTTGCTATCGGTATTACTGACGATCCTTATTATTCTACACTTAGTATTTCAAACTTTAGACTTGTCACTGGACTCGCAGTGTATACTGGAAACTTTGATGTTCCCACAGGCCCATTGACTGCAACACAATCTGCAGGAACAAATATTGCTGCTATTACTACACAAACAGCGTTGTTGACCTGTCAAAGTCCAACACTGGTAGATAATAGTGCTATTCCTGCAACAGCAACTCAATATGGAACTGCACAACGACAAATAAATTTTAATCCATTTGGCATAACTAACACACCAAAAGTTGCGTATATACAATCAGATAATGGCGGCTCAATGTACTTTGATGGTATAGGAGATAAACTAACTGTTGCTAATTATCCATCACTGGCATTTAAATCAAATGACTTTACTATTCAAGCCTGGGTTTACATCAACGCCGGCGGTGCAGAACAGGTAATAATGACCAATGGTTGGTCAGCATATTGCCCTTGGTGTATAAAAATTAATACTTCTAATCAAGTCTTATTGAACCTAAGCGTGAGTGGAGGGGCATGGGCTGTCAGTGAAGCGGCTATTGGTACCATCACAGCAGGGCAGTGGTTCCATGTTGCTGTTACAAGAACTAGTGGCGTGATAAAAGGATTTATAAATGGTGTTCAAGGATATACTACAGACCTAACAACAAGTTCGTTGTATGATGGGTCACAGGCACTAACTATTGGTGGAAGAAGTGATACCGTTTCTATGTTGAATGGGTATATTACTGATGCTCAACTAATGAACGGAATTAGTTTATATAGAACAAACTTCTTTCCGCCTACGACACCTGCGACACCTTCAACTATGGTTGGAACAAAACCCACAACATCAACACTGTTATTGAGCGGAATTTCAGGAGGTATTATTGATGCACACGCAAGTAACGCTTTAGAAACAGTTGGAAACACCCAACTTAGCACATTGAGTCCATACTCAAATGCAGCAAGTGGAAAGAGTTTGTACTTTGATGGTGCTGCAGCTTATCTAAAAGCAGATACAGTTAGTAGAAATCAGTATGCTTTTGGTTCCGGTGATTTGACAATAGAAATGTGGGTCTATTTCAAGGATACCACAACTTTGTCAATTTTATATGATCAAAGAAACGGTGGGAACGGTTCTTACCCAACTTTATATGTAAATTCAGGATTGTTGTATTATTATGCAAACAGTACTGATCAGATATCAAAATCGGTAGTTACTAATCAATGGTACCATGTGGCTGTAACAAGAAGTTCTGGAAAAACTAGACTATTTGTTAATGGAACTACTGTAGGTACATCTGCAGTTAACGGTGTGGACGATGCCTACGTCTATTTAAACGAAGCTAACCGACCCGTTATTGGATGTTCTGGTATGACTATTGGCACAGGGTTACTAAATGGGTATATCAAAGACCTAAGGGTCACGAAGGGTGTTGCACGCTATATCACAACGTTTACTCCACCTACAAGTACCTACGAAACAAAGTAATAACTAAGTAAAGACTAATAAAGTAAGTTCAAGAAATTGAACTTACTTTTAATAAGGTATAAGTATGTGGATTTTAAAATTTTTACCAAGTTGGGTATTTGCACTAATGTTCTACTTAGGCATTGCAGGGTATTTGGTTACTAAGACTGTTAAAATTCTACCACAAGCTAAACTAATTCAGTACGCTAGTATTGGGTTAATTCTATTTAGTACGTATATGTCAGGAGCAATTTCTGACAATGATACGTGGTTAAAGAAAGTGGCAGAATTAGAAAAAAAGGTTTTAGTACTAGAGGCTGAAGCCGCTAAAGTTAATACAGAGCTAGTCCGTACTTTAGCTAATAAGAAAGAACAACGTATTGATACTAAGCAACAGCTAATTCAATATATTGATAGGGAAGTTGTCAAGTATGACGAGACTTGTAAAATTCCTAAAGAAGTAGTTGATACACTAAATAAGGCAACAAAATGAGATACTTATTATTGCTACTACTATTAACCGGATGTTCTACCGTACCCGTAGTTCAAAAATTTCCGGAAGCACCAAAAGAGTTACTAGAACAATGTATGCAACTTAAAGAAGTTCCTGGCGACGTACACTTGAGCAATTTAACTAAAATTGTTGTTGAAAACTATACTGAATATCATTTATGTGAAAACAAGGTATCAGCATGGCAATCGTGGTATAACCAACAAAAGAAAATATTTGAGGAGTTTAAATGAATATAACTTTAGCGCAGCTACGACAGCTGTTACCTAAAAACCCTTATGTAGAGCACTGGCATCACGCCTTAGAGCAACTACTACCAGACTATGGTATTGATACTCCTGAACGTATTGCTGCTTTTATTGCACAATGTTCGCACGAGTCTGCGGGATTTACCGCCCTAAAAGAAAATTTAAACTACAAAGCAGTTACATTGCGCAAAATATTTCCAAAGTATTTTCCAACTGATGATATAGCTGCACACTATGCTAATTTACCAAATAAGCAAGAAGCTATTGCAAACAAAGTATATGCTAATCGCATGGGCAATGGTGACGAAGCATCGGGCGATGGTTATCGTTTTTGCGGACGCGGACTTATTCAGCTTACCGGTCGCGACAACTATAGTTGGTTTGCAGCTAGCTTAGATATTAGTGTAGAAGAGGCCAGTGAGTATTTGCAGACTTTTGAAGGTGCTGCTCAATCGGCGTGCTGGTTCTGGGAAACCAATAGTTTAAATCGCTGGGCAGATGCCGGTGATATTGTTATGTTGACCAAAAAGATTAACGGCGGCACTATTGGACTAGAAGATCGTAAAAAACATTACGAACACGCACTGCATGTATTAGGAGCTTAAATGACTGAAGAAAAGAAATTATCGCGATCGGAGCGCGAAGCACTTATCAAAGATAAAGCAGGTCTAGTAATTGTTATTATGGCACTATTTATGGCAATTACCACTTACTTTGCAGGTATGCACAGTGGGGCTGCTATGAAAAATATGTTAAAAGCCACCGATACTTATGCTTTTTATCAAGCCAAGTCTATTAAGCAAACCATTGCTGAAGGTCAACGTGATGACTATGTACAGCGCGGAGATAAAGCCAAGGCTGAAAAACTAACTGCTAAAATTGAGCGTTACGAAAGCGACCCTAAAACGGGTGAAGGCAAACGCGAACTATTAGCTAAGGCACAGGCATATGAAGCGGCTCGTGACCAAGCCTCAAAGCATTCACCTTGGCTGACTTTTGCTAGTATGGCATTTCAGTTAGCTATTGTATTATTATCTGCCAGTATTTTAGCAGTTAATAATAAAATGTATAAAATTAGTGAAGTAGTTGCAGTTATTGGTGTTTTACTATTAAGTCAAGGTATTTGGCTTTGGTTTCCTGCATAAAGGAGAGCCATGGATCCCTTAACCCTCTTTGCCCTAGCCAATGGGGCAGTATCAGCGGTAAAAGCTGGATGTAAACTTTATAAAGATATAAAAGGTGCTGCTGGAGAGGTTAAGGATGTATTAAAGGATCTTGATGATCAATTTAAGAAACTACATCCCGCAGATAAGCCTCCAACTGTAGAGCAGAAGAATCAGTTTATTCGTGAGAAAAACGAAGTAATTGAGCTAAACAAGAAAGCTAATCAAGGACAGCACGAAGGCATTTATCGTGAAATTGGTGAGCACTTAGGAGCGTATTACGATAACTTCCACAAATGCTTAGCTATTATGGAAGAAGAAGAGCGCCGTGCTGAAAAAGAGGTATACACAGGCGACGCCAGTTTAGGTAAGCGAGCACTACAGCGAGTTCTAATGCGTAAGCAATTAGAGCAAATGAGTGTAGATTTACGTGAATTAATGGTTTATCAAAGCCCTCCTGAACTTGGTGCATTATACACTGAAGTAGAAGCAATGATGCAACATATGGGCGCTACCCAGCGTGTTCTTATTGCTAAAAAGATGCAGTCTGAAAGAGTGTCAGAACTAAGACGAAAACAACAAATGCAAAGACTACATACAGATATAGCTCTTGGTATTGGTGCTTTAGTTATAGTTTGTGCAATAGGATTGACGTTCTCTATAGTTATAGAAGATCGTATTCGTAAGTATCCACAATACGGTACCAATTGGATTCCTAGAACTGAAGAACAACGTAAAAAAGATTTAGAACCCAAAATATATGTGGGCAGATAAGTAAGGAAGTTTAATGACAGAAGAAGTTAAAAAAGAGGATAAACCTCAAGAAGATTGGATGACTAAAAAGTGGCGTCCGCTAATGGCAATGATGTATATGATTTGCTGTTTAGCCGATTTCTTTTTATTCCCAATTATGTTTACAGTAGTACAGTTTTGGGAAACTCAAGCAGCTAATGACGCATTTCGTCAATGGGTTCCAATTACACTACAAGGCGGTGGATTATTTCACGTAGCCATGGGTGCCGTACTAGGTGTAAGCGCATACGGTCGTACACAAGAAAAAGTTGCAGGAGCAGCCAATGTCTCAACCAGTTTACCAACAAGCGGGGTACCAACACCTCAATTATCTACAGCAGCGCCAGTCTCTCAACCCGCCGCGTATAGTCCACCAGCGCCAGTAGTTGCTGCACCACCAGAAGTCAAAATGATTAATGGTAAACCAGCCCCACAACCAGCCTACCAACCGGAGATCTAATGAAGAATATTATTTTAACCTTAGCACTAGCATTTGCACTAGTACCAGCATATTCAGCAGAAACTAAAAAAGTCTGCGTAGAGCAAAAAGATGCTAAAACAGGCAAAACCAAAGAAGTATGTAAAGAAGTCAAGCAACACAAGAAGCTTGAAGGTACCAAAGTTCCAGATAAGAAGTAATCAGTTTAACTAAGGTGGCTAGTGCCTTAGTTAGGTACTAGCCGTTCACCAACCAACCAGGGTCAGGTATGGCAAATTCATCAGGAAAAAAAGCTCGTAGATCACAAGCTTCTCCACAACAAAACCAGCCCAATAATCCAACTGAGTACGGATTTAAAGACGTTAAACCTTTAAACTATATTCAAGGCGAATATCTAGAGGCAATTAAGTATAACGACATTATATTTGGTATAGGTTCAGCCGGTACTGGAAAAACATTTGTAGCAGCGTCATATGCCGCTAGTGAA
>Ga0209353_10000803_pt1 | contig 18367 bp, 15 predicted proteins | sample LauGreSpBDMM15SD_2_FD_187561 | JGI IMG/M metagenome (GOLD analysis project Ga0209353, IMG submission 187561) | Freshwater lake microbial communities from Lake Michigan, USA - Sp13.BD.MM15.SD (SPAdes) (version 2) | ecosystem: Environmental > Aquatic > Freshwater > Lake | place: Lake Michigan...
TAATCACCAATTTATGATTAATGGACAGCTCCCTCTCCTTTGGAGAGGGTTGGGGTGAGGCTTTTGAGCTACTTTATATTTTAATGCGTTTGCCCTGGGGTGAATGTATGGATATACTACCTTTTGAATTTATTTTTAATCGGTTCAATTTTCTCTAAATGATTTTGTGTCGAAATATTATTGATTTTTTATACAAATGTCCGTCTTGGCTGATTTTTTATTTTCGTTAATTACTTTTTTCATCAAGGGGAAATTGATAAAAGGTAAGACTATAGTAAAAGTTAATGGGTAAACGGGTGTTTCATCATGAGATCTAAATGTAGCATAAACAATTTTGAAATGTGTTACCAAATTTTAAATGTCAAAAGTCAAAAGACAAGTTATTGTTCAGCCATGTTTTTCCCAGCCAAATAACCTGTAGTCCAGGCATTTTGGAAATTAAAACCGCCAGTAATGCCATCCACATCTATAATTTCTCCAGCGAAATATAAGCCTTTGTGTAATTTGCTTTCTAAGGTTTCAAGGTTGATTTCATTGAGGTCGATTCCCCCAGCGGTCACAAACTCTTCTTTAAAAGTAGTTTTTCCTTTGATCTCAAAAGTGGAGTTCAGAAGGTTGTCAATCAGTTTGTTGAATTGTTTTTTAGGAATTTCACTCCAGCGCAATTCTTCACTGATGTCGGCATGAGCACAAAGTTTTTTCCAAAGTCTTTGGGCCAATCCAAACAGTTGGTTGGATGGAATGATTTTTTTGCCGTTTTCATTTTTGAACACGTCTAAATATGCCCTCAACGATGTTTCAGAATATTCTTCTCCTATCCAGTTGACCAACACTTTGAATTGGTAGTTTTTTGCGGCCAAGTCTCTAGCTGCCCAGGCAGATAATTTTAAAATGGCAGGTCCGCTAAATCCCCAGTGGGTAATTAACAATGGTCCTGATTGTACAAAACTGGTTCCTGCAATGCGTATGAAGGCATTGGGAATGGCAACGCCCATCAAGTCTTTGTATTCGTTGTCTGGGCTGTTAAACGTAAACAAAGAGGGGAACGGAGAAACGATAGTATGTTGTGTTTTTCCTAACCAATGGTAACCACTTAATTGCGGTGAACCACCCGTGGCGATCAATACTTTGTCTGCAAAAATGGGTTTGTCGCTGTCTGTATATATTGAAAATCCTGTTGCTTCAGGATTGATAGCTTTCACGCTTTGTTGTTGCCAGATTTTTACTCCTAACATAGTTGCTTCAGAAACCAGGCATTCAATGATAGATTCAGATGAATCACTTACCGGAAACATTCTTCCGTCGGCTTCAGTTTTGAGTTTTACTCCCCGCGATTGAAACCAGGCGATGGTGTCTTTGGTAGAAAATTGTTGAAACGTTTTTCGTAGTTCTTTGTGGCCTCTCGGGTAATTTTTTAGCAATACATTGTTGTCAAAACAAGCATGGGTGACGTTGCATCTTCCACCACCTGAAACCTTTACTTTGGAAAGTAACTTGTTGGTTTTTTCTAAAATATAGACTTCCGCTTCAGGGTCAAAAGCCTTGCAAGTAATTGCCCCAAAAAATCCAGCTGCTCCACCACCAATTACTATTATTTTCATGTTTGTTATTAGTTTTCAGTTTTTAGTTTACGGTTTACAAGTTTACGGTTTACAAGTTTTCAGTTTTCAGTTTTTAGTTTTCAGTTTTTAGTTTTTAGTTTTCAGTTTTTAGTTTTCAGTTTAGAGTTTACAGTTTTATCTGAAAATGTAAACAGGTTAATTTTATTTGGTGAACTTGAGAACTGAAAGCTGATAACTCTTTACTCTAAACTCTTTACTCTATACCCTTTACTCTATACCCTTTACCCTGTACTCTGTACCCTGTACCCTGTACCCTGTATCCTGTATCCTGTACCCTGTACCCTGTACCCAGTACCCTGTACCCAGTACCCTGTACCCTGTACCCTGTACCCTGTATTATTTCCACTCCAAGTCTATTCCGCAAAGCCAATTCATCGCCCGGCAGCGTTCTAAGATAATGTCGGCATCAATTAAGAGATGTTCTTCTTGTTGTAAATAATGGTATACATGGTGTAAAACCAGGTATTCATTGTACAAGGAGGGGGTATTTAAAAGGGTTGCTTTTTGGATGAATTTCTCAGGATTTTTCATGACAGGAATATATTCCGCCATGCTCAATCCCGCTTCATTTTGGTGGTTGAGCGGTTTGTTGCTCATTCCCAAAGCCCAACCTAATATTTCAATGCATTCTTGCAACCATCCTGCATCAATGATGTCTTGTTCATCGTATTCTTTTTTGGAAAGCAGTTCTAATTCTGCTTCCGTCAGTGATGCATACAGTCTGTATTTTTTCAATTGTTCTACCAAATCTTTGGCATCAACATCATAATACACACCAATTAAATAACTTAAAATAACCAATCTTGTGGCTACTTGAGAAGCAGATTTTAATTTTAAATCTTCAACGGATTTAATTATGGGTGGCACATCTGTAAGTTGTACACCCAAAGCGACTAACCGTTCATTCAGTAATGTATTCATAAATTATTATATGCTATAAACCAATGTTAATGAATAGTGTTTATTATTTAAACCCTAAACTGATCACTCTAAACTAATAACTCTAAACTGAATACTTCAAACTTAAAAACTATGTCTCTGTCTGATGGCTTCGTAAACGATAATTCCGGCAGAAACCGAAACGTTTAAAGAACCAATTTTACCATTCATGGGGATTTTTACCACTTCGTCCACTATCCTTAGTATTTCGTCAGAAATTCCGGTTTCTTCAGATCCCATCACAATGGCTGTTGGTTTGGTATAGTCGGCTTCGTAGATAAATTTCACTGCTTTTTCAGTACAACCAATGATAGATATTCCGCTTTCCTGTAAGTATTTGACAGTTTTTAACAAGTTGTCTTCTCTACATATAGGAATGTAAGAAAGTGCACCTGCAGATGTTTTTACCGCGTCTGAATTGATTTGAGCATTGCCTTTTGCTGGTATAATGATGGCATCCACGCCAGCACATTCAGCAGTACGGGCCAAGGCACCAAAATTACGAACATCCGTAATGTGGTCAGTGATTATTAACAATGGCAATTTGCCTTGTTCGTAGCAAGAGGAAATGATGTTATCTAATGAACCATAGCTGATTGCCGACATGAAGGCGATAACACCCTGGTGGTTTTTTGGAGTAATTGTATTAAGTTTTTCAACCGGTACTATTTGGTAGGGGATTTTAAAATCGTTAGCAAGGCTAATAATTTCCGTGATTTGTGGACCCGTAGTACCGCGTTGAATTAATATTTTTTCAATTTCTTTTTCAGCAGTTAAAGCTTCAATAATTGGTCGTGTACCAAAAATAATTTCTTTGCTTTTTACTTTGTCCTGATGCGCCTGTTGTGACACATTTACTTTATAAGTCCTTTTCTCCATTTTTCTATTATTGCTATCCAAATTTCCTGGTAATCTTTTAATCTTTCCAATTCAAAAATATATCCTTCGGAAGTTAATTTATGTTTAAAGTAAAAATTAAGTTCGTTGTATAAGGGGTTCTTTTCATAACTCCAATCTTCATGTCCATTTTCAAAATACACTTTGTCGGGTGCTCCGAAAATGATATAAATCATTCCTTTGTCTGTTTTCCAGCCTTCTTTGGTGGTCGTAAACAGCTTGTTGGCTTCAGTAACTCTTTTGAAATAGTTTTTAACAATGTTTTTTGCCAAATTTTGATCTCCTGTAAGGTTAATCAAAAGTTCGTCTAAAGCTTCTTTTTGGTTGGTGGCTCCTAATAAAGTGGTTTGTTCGTCATTGGTAGTAATATATTGGAGCGAGTTGATCAGTTGTTTTACCTTGGTAAAGGTAGGGAATTTGTGTTGTAGTACAACTATACTAATTTTTGAGCTTTGATTGGGATAACTAAAAACGTATAATCCAGGTGAGGTAGGAACCCATTTTGTTGTAGGACTAATTTTAAAATAGGTTACAGTATTGGAATTGAGGTAAGGGTTTAGTCCCAAATACATCGGTGGTAAAGCCAGGCTGTCGGTAGGAGTAATGTGTTTTACCGATATTGAATCCAGAACCAAGGATTTGAATACAATGGTATCATTTGTTTGACAATATTGGTCAAACAAAGGGAAATTACTTGAAGATTTTTGGGCATAAAAAGGAAAAGTGTAATCATTGGTATTTGTAATTCGATCAAACATTACAAATGTTTGGTTGCTCGTTGTTTCGTGAAATTTTAAAGTTAAAAATTGGGTAATGTTTGCGGGTAAGATGGGCGTTTCAAACCTGCATTCGATGAAATCTTCCCCAGTATTAAAGTTGCTTTTGTTCAGTACAATACTGTCTTCAAAAGTTGTTGGGTCATCAGGATTGTTTTTGATGTTCCAAGTCAATGTAAGGGATAAATTTTTCTTGGTAAAATATTGCGCTTTACCGCCTTTTTCAAAGGAGATTTTGATGAAAACTTCTTGTTTATTTTTTTGGGGAATCATCAGCGTTTTACAATGTTCAGAAAGCGGTAAGCGAATATAGCGATTTTTTATGCCTTGTGCATTGGTGCTTAAACCAGTTGAAATTAAAAATAATATGGTAATCAATAAGTTTTTCACAAATTGGAGTAAGTATTTAACCATAAAATTGCAATAAATTTTTAATAAACCGTAGTTTTGTTGTTACATTGTTAAAAATGATTTTATTAAACCATGTCTACACATTTTACTACTGAAATTGCATCTGCCGAAATCCCTTCAGATAATCCTGTTCACCAACGACTTTTGTATGCTTATATCGCTGCAAAAGACTTTGTTAAAGGTGATTTATTAGAAATTGGATGTGGAGATGGAAGAGGTGTGGATGTATTACATCCATTGGTGAGTGCTTATACTGCCATAGATAAGAATGATATTCTTATTGATATTTTAGAAAAAAAATACCCAGATATTAAATTTATCTCTCAGTTTATTCCACCACTTTCAATGATTCCTGACAATACGTTTGATACGGTAGTCTCATTTCAGGTGATTGAACATATTGAAAATGATGATTTGTATGTGAAGGAAATTTACCGTGTATTGAAACCAGGAGGAAAGGCTTTGATCAGTACAGTAAATAAAAAATACTCTTTGTCTAGAAATCCCTGGCATGTGCGTGAATATTTTGCTGCAGGTTTAAAGCAATTAATGACAAAGTATTTTTCAACCATAGACGCCAAAGGAATTCATGGAAATGAAAAGGTGATGGCCTATTATGAAGAAAATAAAGCTTCTGTAAAACGCATTACCAAATGGGATATTTTCGGAATGCAATGGTGGATGCCGAGAGCAATATTAAGGGTTCCTTATGATATTTTAAACCGATTGAACCGTAAAAAAATTATGAATGCCAACAATTCATTGGTTTCAGATATCGTTGTAGACGATTACTTTGTAAGTCAAAATCCTGAAGAAAGTTTGGATTTGTTTTACATCGTTACCAAATAATACCAAAGGAGTTCGATTTGTTTGAATAAAAAATAGCGTAGTTTGTACTTGACATACTACGCTATTTTTTTTAGAAGATCAATTGCCTTTTTTATATGGAATCGTAAATGAAAAAGTACTTCCTTTGCCTGGTTTAGACTTCAAAAATATTTCTCCTTTTAATAAATCAACCAAGCCCTGAACGATTGACAATCCTAGTCCTGTTCCCCTGTTGGTAGATTTTTTATTTACCTGCACAAAGCGTTCAAAAATTACTTTTTGTTTGTCTTCAGGAATACCTATGCCATCGTCTTTAACGTAAAATACGAGGTTATTTTGTTTGTCAAACTTACAGCCTGCTTCGATGATGCCTTTTTCCGTAAATTTAAAAGCATTCTTAATTAGGTTGATGAGTACCTGTTTTAGTTTTACTTTGTCAGTATATATAACTTGTATATTGTTAGGCAGTTGAACAGCTATTTGAAATGAAACCTTTTGTTTTTCCTGCATATCTTGAATATGTCTGAAATACTGTTCAAGTTCATTAAAGATTGTATTTATATTGAATTCAGTTTCGTTAATAGCCAATTGACCAGATTCTATTTTTGCGATGTCTAATATTTCATTGATCATGTTCAATAAATCATTGCAACTTTCATTTACAATTTGAACGTGTTCTTGAAGGTTTGCTTTGTCGTCAAAATCATCTGCCATTAAATTGGAAAAACCCATAATCATATTCATGGGGGTACGTATTTCATGACTGATGTTTTGTAAAAAGGCAGTTTTTAACCTATCGCTTTCTTCCGCCCTATTTTTGGCGATAATCAATTCTTTTTCTATTTGTTTTATTTGAGAAATATTTAAGGCATAAGCTGTAGCGCCATAAATTTCATGCTTCTTATTGTAAATAGGACTAAATTTTGTGATCCATCCATCGTTATCCAGTATGCTATATTGTTCTTCTGTGCTATGGTTTTCTCCAGCCAAAGCCATATCAAAGAAATGTTTTGTCTTAAGTCTTTCTTCTTCATCTTTGATATAGCCGAGCATATTCGTCCCTATTTTGACATCTATGCCGTATTTTTTTTGCATGGATACAAAGTGGAAATTATTAAAAGTCAGGTAACAGTAATTTTTATCTAGGGATACAATATTTACTTCTCTTGGACTTTCAAAAGTTGATTGAAGGATATTTTGATTTTCTTCTAATTTGAATTTTGCTTGTTTATAACTTGAAATATCTGAAGCAGATATTTCACATTGCTTGTTGTTTTTATTGATAATTCCTGTGAGTTGTAAATAGACTGGAAATCCATTAATACAGCTATTTTCTAAGATTACTTCACAGGATGTTTTTGATTTTGTGGTGAATATTTTTTCTAAAAATGAATTGAAAGTAAGTTTCGAAGTGTCTGAAATAAAAAAACCAAATTGGCTGTGAATAAGTTGAGAACGGTTTTTCCCTAACATTTGTGCTGCACATAAATTTAATTCTACTATTCTGCCATTTTGAGAAAATGTAAGGTAACCTGTAGGAGCAAAATTATACAAATCGGCATATTTTTGTGCAATTTCCTGAGCGGCTTCTTTTGCAAGTAAAAGTTCATTGTTTTGCATTTGAAGCTCTATTTGATATATTTCTAGCTCATGATTAAGTTTAAGGATATTGTGGTTCGTATCCATCGATAGATTTTTATTTGGATTGTCTTCGGAAATGGTTTCTGCCTTCATACGAAGCAATTTAAAATTTTGATTCATTTGATATTCCATCAGATTTTGTCGTTTATAATTTTTTTGACATGAATTTTTACTTCCGATTCAATTGGGGAATATTATTTTTTTTTATCTATGTTGGCGTTAATTTCTTTTGTAGTATTAATTATTTGCAATTCGTCGTACGCATTTTTAAGTTCTAATTCTAATTTTTTTGACTTGGTGATATCCGTGAATGTTAAAACCAGTCCATCAATACGGTCATCTAATGTTCTGTATGGCATAATTCTGATTCTATACCATTTGTTTTCAGTTGAGGTAACTTCTGTTTCTTTTGGAATTAGTGTGTTCAAAACCTGATGAGAAAGTTCATCAAGAGATGAGTAATTTAAATTGTTTACCAGTTCTGTAATTGGCCTTCCAATGTCAATGTTTCTGATTTTGAATATTTTAGTGACTTGATCGGTAAATCTTCTAATATTAAAATCTTTATCCAAAAATAGCGTTGCTATCTCTGTGCTGTTAAGCAAGTTATTCATGTCGTTGTTAGCGTTTACCAAATCATTTACTTTGCTCTGTAATTCGATATTTACAGTTTGTAATTCTTCGTTTAAACTTTGAAGTTCTTCTTTTGAGGTGGTCAATTCCTCGTTGGTAGATTGAAGTTCTTCATTGGTGGATTGTAATTCCTCGTTGGCAGATTTTAATTCTTCTTGAGAGCTTTGCATTAGTTCTCTGGTATTTTGTAACTCTTCAAAAGATTGTTTAAGCTCAAGGGCATGTTGCATTTGTAGATTGGTTATTGGCAAGTGATTGGAATCTGAGATGTTGTTGATTGGAGTATTGGTATCGCTAACGTCATTAAATACAATAATGAACATGCCTTTTAAGGCTTCTGGATTTTCGAGTTGTTGTATGGTGACATTGGTTGTTTGGGTGTTTCCATTGGAACCAATTTTAATGTTGTTTAAAATTACTGGTTCGCAAGATTTTAATGCGCTTCGGAAGGCGTTGGGTAGGGTTTGAAATAAACCGTCTCTTGCCATGGTAAATATATTCCAAGTGGAGTTTTCTGTCACTGGTTCAAGGTATTTACCTGTTCTGCCAATGATATAAATAATTTCGCCTTTGTTGTTAACCAATATACTTGCGGGTGCAAACCTTTGAAGTAAAACTTGGTTTGCAAGTGTTTGGATATTTAAATCTGTTCTAGTATTTGATTTTGTAATAAATGATTGTTTTTTTGACATTGAAAACGAGCTGGGGAAATCGAGCAGTTTGGGAGTATTGTTAGACGACGAAGACCTGTATATTTTTAACCTATTGTCTATAGTTTCAAAGAAATCATTTAGATTTCCAATAGTTTCAGCATTCCCAAGCACCATAATTCCTCCCGGATTAAGGCTGTAATTGAACAAAGTGAATAATTTTTCTTGCAAAGTTGGTTCCATGTAAATCAGCATATTTCTACACATCAACAAGTGGAGCTTTGTGAATGGGGGATCTTTGATGACGTTGTGAGGTGCAAATATGACCATTTCTCTGATGGTGTTGTTTACTCGAAAGGTATCTCTATCTGCTTCAAAATAGCGGTTTAAAATTTCAGGGGCAATATCGGCTACTACTTTAGCGGTAAAAACACCTTTTCTTGCTTTTTCTATGGCATCTTGATCCAAATCAGTAGCAAAAATTTGAAATTTTAAGTGGTATTTTTTTGTTTGGTCCTGTATCATTTTTAATGATAGGGCCAAAGAATATGCTTCTTCACCTGTGGAACATCCTGTTACCCAAGCTCGAAATATTTGGGATTCGTCTAATTTGTTAATTAAATCAGGGAGGATTTCTTGTTGTAATTTTGCCCAAACTGCAGGATCTCTAAAAAAACCAGTTACACCAATTAATAATTCCTTGAATAAGATTTCAACTTCAACAGGGTTTTCTTTTAAAAAACGCAGGTAATTGTCGATGTTGTCAATTCTGTGGATACTTATCCTTCTTTCTATTCTACGTAGTAGGGTGTTTTTTTTGTATAGTGAAAAATCATTTCCTGTTTGATCACGCAATAAAATGATAATTTTATCAAGAACTTCTTTGTTGAAAATCTCTAAATTAGGTTGTAATAGTGATTGCGGTTTTAAATCAATTAACTGTATGAGTTTTTTGGGTAGTTCTTTTGCTGGTGCAATGATGTTTACATTTATGGTATTTATGGCACTTAGGGGCATACTGTCAAATTTTGCATCCTTCGGATCCTGTACCAAAACAAATCCATTTTTTTCTTTGATTGCTTTAACCCCCAAGCTTCCATCAGAACCCATTCCTGAAAGGATAATACCTATACTTTTTGATTTTTGTGTTTCCGCTAGCGATTCAAAAAAAAAATCAATTGTCAATGGAACATGTTTGTTGTTTTTAAAACTGGATAAATGGATAAGTTGATCAAGAATAGCTATGTTTTTTTTTGGTGGGATAATGTATACGTATCTTGGTTTGATTGGAAGTTTTTCCCTTGCCTGAATTACCTTCATGGACGTGGAGCGTTGTAAAATTTCAGCCAACATGCTCACTTGGTTTGGGGCGAGATGTTGAATGACAAAAAATGCAATGTTATGGCTTGCTGGCATGTTGGAGAAAAAAGTCTCTAATGCTTCAAGTCCACCTGCTGATGCACCTATTCCTACTATAGGAAAGGTAGTTGACAAGATCTTCGCATCGGTAGTTTTTTTTATTTTGTTGATTACTACGGTATCCTTTTTAATCGTTTTAACCTTTTCCATTTTATGAAATATCGATATTATTGTTTTTTATATATATATCCAATCTTTTAAAATTGTCTGAATGCTTGTAATAAAAAATGTGCAGGTATTAATTTTTTCTTTGTGTTTACAAAATATAGAGATGCTGTTGTGCTTTTGAAAATTGGCATGGTGCTCCATGAATTGCATTTTTCAATAAGTCTTAATCCTTCATTTGCTGTTTTATAAGTTATTTCAACTTTTGTAACTGTTGAACTTTTTTAGTTCATATAAAGTGTAATGGTATATGTAAATGAATATCGAATAAACTGACATGATAATATTCGTAAATCAATACATTTTAACTTGTTCAAATCAGTGATTTCGTAAGATTTTGCATTCTTTATAAGCTTTTTTACAGCAATATCGTTTGTTGTAGTTCAAACTTAAGATTTTAATTAACTCCCTTTTATTGTTTTATAATCTTTCGTTTTGGTTTTAATTCTTTTTATTAATTTATCTTCGAAAGGTTATTGTTTGTATTTTTTTCTTAAATATAAATAATAGATTTTGATTTGTGATGTTTTTTTAAATATTTTGTACAAAATATCAATCCTATTATGTAATATTATGTAACTAATGAATTCATCATGAACTGTTTTTCGTTAATGTGATTGCTTTAGGTGAATTACAATCATGCAGCGCATGGATAAATTAAATTGAAATTGATTTAATAATCAATAAAACCTGCCGATTGAAGACAGGTTTTATTGATTATGTTTCTTAGTCCACCTTGATTTCTTTTTTTGGTTGTATTAAGGTTACCTCTTTCTTGGGAAGTACCAGTTTTAAAACTCCTTGGTCATATTTGGCATCAATTTTATCAGGTACCGAATTTTCTGGAAGTTGGAAAGTGCGGCTAAATCCTCTGTAAGTAAATTCTCTCCTTTGAAAATTCTCTCCTTCTTCTTTTCTTTCTTCTTCTTTTTCAGAACTGATACACAACATACCATTGTCCACTTCAATTTTGAAGTCCTTCTTTTCGAGCCCTGGAGCGGCCATTTCTATCCTGAAATCTTTGGTGTTTTCGATAATATTTACCGAAGGAAAATTGGCTGAAAGTCCGAATCGCATTAAATTAGAATCGAAATCCAACATACTCGGACGTTCTAGGAAGTCTGTTGTAAGAAAATCGCTAGCAAGTCTTGGGATCAAATCCCAGTCACTTTTTATTTTAACCAATGACATAAAATTTATTTTTAAGTTGAAAATTAATTGACCTGACAAAAATATGGTAAGTAAATGAATTCAAAAATGATAAATTTCAAACCTTAAAGTGATATATGTCATAAAATTTATCTTCTTGTTAATTTCAAATTTTTAATAAAAGGAATAATTAAAGAATTTAATCTTCCAATGGATTGGATATAAAAGTTGACTTTAATAGCAACCAAAATAGAAAAAAGACAACAGCAAAATACAGGTATGGATGGTAATAATCTTTGGTGTCCTTGAATTTTTTTTCTTTGATTTCAGTTTTTTCCAACTGATTTATTTTATTGAATACGTTTTTTAATACATGAATATCAGAAGCTCTAAAGTATTGTCCCTGACTGATGTACGCTATTTCTCGCAGCGTGCTTTCATCAAGGGTGTTTTTTACCATGGTAATGTTTCCTTTTTCATTTTTGTAAGGTACTTCACCATCTTTTCCCACACCAATGGTATAGATTTTTACATTCAGTGCGTGGTTAAGTTTGGCTGCTGTTTTTGGGTCAATCGTACCCTCAATATTTGCCCCGTCACTAATTAAAATGATGACTTTAGATTTGGAGTTTGTTTCTTTTAACCGATTTAATGACACCGCCAAAGCATTCCCAATGGCTGTTCCTGATTTGGTAATCATTTTATAATTTATCTCTTTGATGAGAGCTTTGGTGAGTTCATAATCTGTGGTTAAAGGTGCTAGTGAAAACGCTTCTCCCGAAAATACCACCAGACCAATTCTATCATGTTTACGGCCATTCACAAAATTTAATGCTACTTTTTTTGCGGCTTCAAGTCTGTTGGGTTTGAAATCACCAATGGTCATTGATTCTGAAATGTCTATGGCCAACACTATGTCAATTCCTTCTGCGCTTTGTTCAATGGTTTGGTTACTCAGTTGTGGTCTTGCCAAAGCAAGCAATACCATGCAAATAAAAAATCCAAAAATGATGCTTGGTACAAATCTCAAAAGTGTAATCCAACTGGATTTGATATGGTGACTAAAGAAAGCAAAATCAAGTTTTTGCCTGAGTCGGAGCGTGACTAACCATCTTAAAAATAGCAAAACAGGAACCGCTGGAATTAGGTACAAATACACTGGGTTTTCCCAATCAAAACGTTTCAGTGTTTCAGGATTGAGCCAGTAGATAGATTTTTTAAAATAGAGTAAAAAAGTATCAATCATTTTTCACCTCCTCCTGTTTTTTGATATAATATTCTTTGGCAATAATTTTAAGAATGCTCACTTCCTTTAATACTTCATCGGCAAATTCTCCTCCATAAATTGCCCTGTCAATGCTGTTTAGTGCAATTGATAATTTAGGATTATTGATAAATTCTGAGATTTCTTTTGAGGTAAATGTGGTAGTTGGTTTATTGGTAATGTTTTGCAAATATTTTTTCCATAAACCTAATAATTTATCCAAATCGCTTGTTCTTTTTTTGCTATCCAATTGGGAGATGATTCGGTCAAAATCATTCTTGAACTTGTCGTATGCGAGTTTTGAGAAATATAATTTTATCTGTCGTTTGACGCGTTTCCCAAGAACGATATACGCTAGGCCAAGTATGAAAATAATCCCTAAGGTGCTACTGAGCCAAAAGATATAATCAAAAGTTTGTCCCAAATCCTGGAACTGTGTATTGCTTTTTAATGCCAAATCCGGATTGGTGTCTTGTACCAATCGCTTGATTTGAATGATGTCGGTATTGGAAAAAATAATGCTTGTATCTTTACCCGTAAACAGGTAAACCGGTAAGGATAATCTTTGTTGTTTAGCGATATCAAAAGTGGTCAGGGTATATGCTACGCTGTCGGTACTTTCATTTTTGATTGTTCTTGTTGGATAAATTTCTTTCTTTATAAATTCAAAAGGAGTGAAATCATAAAGCGTATCTGGGAAAAGTATTTCCTGGTCTTTTGGATGCGTATAAACCAATACCAATTTAGTTGGTTCTCCGATTTGTATTGTAGTTGCGTAGAATTTTAATACAGGTTTTTCTCTTCCAAAAACTTGTACATGGAGCAATAGGCAAAGAAAAATAATGGTTAATCTGCACAAATGTTTCAATCCTTATTTTGTTTGTCTGGTTTTGAATAGTTTAATTAATCCTGCCAAATAATCTTCGTGTGTAAGTACTTGTAAGTAGTTGGCTTTGTTTTGTTTACAGATCGCTTCTAAAGCGAGTTTGGCTTCCATGAACTTTGCTTTGGTGCGTTTTCGATAACCAAAAGCGGAGGTGTTGATCCATACAATTTTCTTTTCTTCTTTGTCAAAAACAGGTATGATCCCTAAGCGCGGTAGGGTGGATTCTCTTCTGTCGGTCAACTGAATTACCACCAGGTCATGTTTTCGGGCCAGGGCGCGTAAGTTGTTTTGGTAGTTTTCATCAATGAAATCTGAAATTAATATGACCACCGATTTCTTTTTAATCACACTCGCCGCAAAGTTTATGGCTGCGTTGAGGTTGGTTTTGCTTGATTTGGCTTCAAGACTATAAAGTGTTGAAATGATAGAATAGACATGTTTTAAGCCACGGCCAGGTTTGATGTATTTTTCCTTTTGATCCGAAAAACAAATCAAACTCACCAATGAAGCTTCCTTGCAGGCTGACAAAGCCAATACACTTGCCATTTCATTTGCCAAATCTATTTTTTGAGCGCCTTGTTTTCCAATGAATTGTGACGCACTTACATCAACGATAAAATATACATGTTGTTCCTTGTCTTCATGAAATGTTTTGATGAATGTTCCGTGTCCTTTGGCGGATACGTTCCAGTCAATTGACCTGATGTCATCTCCATATTGGTAAGCACGAACGTCGTCAAATTCAATTCCCGATCCTTTAAAAATAGAATGAAAGTCGCCATGCATCCTGGTATTGATGGCTGTCCTGATTTTGACTTCATACTTTTTGATTTTTTTCAGGATCTCTTTCATTGCTCAAGGAATCGTAAGAACTCAAATTTACAAGTAAAACACAATATTCTAATCAAAACGAATGATTTCTTTGGAATACATCGCACATAATTTATTTTTCATTAATTTTATCCCTTGTATTGATTTAGACTAAATAGTTTTTTGATTTTTAATTAGATGGGAAAGAATAAAATAATAGAGGTGAAAGGTATTCAGGTGGTTGTTTATAACCATAATCAGGAAGATTATTTGTCATTGACAGATATTGCCAGGCACCGTGACAGTGAGCGGAGCGATTATATTTTGCAAAACTGGATGAGAAATCGAAGTACCATAGAGTTTATGGGATTGTGGGAGATTTTTAATAATCCAGATTTTAATTCCATCGAATTCGATGGAATTAAAAATAATGCAGGTGCTAACAGTTTTTCCCTCACCCCTAAAAGATGGATTGAGGCTACCAATGCAAAAGGAATTATTTCCAAAACTGGCCGATATGGTGGTACTTTTGCACATCGGGATATCGCGTTTGAATTTGCTACCTGGTTAAGTGCAGAATTTAAATTCTACCTTATTAAAGAATTTCAGCGCTTAAAACAGGAAGAAAGTGAAAGCCAGCATTTAGATTGGAATTTGCAGCGAACAATTGCAAAAATTAATTATAGGATACCAGGGCAAACGCATTAAAATAATTTGAAAGAAAACTCGATATGAAAGGCCTCATCCCAAACCCTTCTCCAAAGGAGAAGGGCTTTAGAGTCGGATAATATCAAAATGATTTATTGAAAACGAACTTTTTTTAGGTATTAATTTCGAAACTATGATTAATGGACAGCTCCCTCTCCTTTGGAGAGGGTTGGGGTGAGGCTTTTGAGCTACTTTATATTTTAATGCGTTTGCCCTGTATAGGATACATACAGATGCGATAAAAGAAAATATTATTCCTACTTTAGTAAATCATAATCAACTGAACATGGTTTATGCCAACGAAGCAGACTTGTTAAATGTAGCCTTGTTTGGCGTAACGGCTAAAGAATGGAGGGACAATAACCCAAAATTAAAAGGTAATATTCGTGATGAAGCAAGTCTGGAGCAATTGGTGGTTTTGAGTAATTTGGAAAGCATCAATGCTTTACTAGTAAATCAAGGACAAGAACAATCAATCAGATTAACACAATTAAATAAAGTTGCCATCACCCAGTTGAAGTCATTGTTGGCAGGAAAATCAATTCAAAAATTAAAATAACCCTAAAGAGATCCTTGAAATAACAGCATTTCTGTGGAATACATACTACATAATTTATTTTTCATTAATTTTATCCCTTGTATTGATTTAAACTAAATAGTTTTTTGATTTTTATTTTTAATTAGATGGGAAAGGTATTCAGGTGGTTGTTTATAACCATAATCAGGAAGAATTTATTTCATTGACTGATATTGCAAAATATAAGAATCCAGAAAATACAGATGATATTATTAAAAATTGGATAAGAAATCGTAACACAATTGAATTATTAGGTTTTTGGGAAATATTGCATAATCCTGATTTTAAACCCGTCGAATTCGATGGGTTTAGAAAACAAGCAGGGCAGAACAGTTTCACGATGTCTTCTAAAAAGTGGATTGAAACTACCAATGCGATTGGTCTAATTTCTAAATCTGGAAGGTATGGAGGTACTTATGCTCACAAAGATATTGCATTTGAATTTGCTTCCTGGATTTCAGTTGAATTTAAGTTATACATTATTAAAGAATTTCAGCGCTTAAAACAGGAAGAAAGTGAAAGCCAGCATTTAGATTGGGATTTGCAGCGAACAATTGCAAAAATTAATTTAGGATACATACAGATGCGATAAAAGAAAATATTATTCCTACTTTAGTAAATCATAATCAACTCAACATGGTTTATGTAAACGAAGCAGACCTGTTAAATGTCGCCTTGTTTGGCGTAACGGCTAAAGAATGGAGGGACAATAACCCAAAATTAAAAGGTAATATTCGTGATGAAGCAAGTCTGGAGCAATTGGTGGTGTTGAGTAATATGGAAAGTATCAATGCTTTATTGGTAAACCAAGGTCTATCACAACCAATCAGATTAAAACAATTAAATATAGTGGCCATCACTCAGTTGAAGTCATTGTTGGCAGGAAAATCAATTAAAAAATTAAAATAAATTAACGTGATCCGTAAAATAGCAGTAATCTTATTCCTCTCTTTGTTCTTTGCATGTGGCCCTTCGGAAGATAAAATTCCTGACAATGTGCTTTCAAAAGATAAAATGAAAGACGTTTTAATCGACATTCATTTGTTAGAAGGAATTGTAAATGTGTCAGGAGGTCAGGCGGATACGGCCAATGCCAAATTCAAATTGATGGAAGAACAGTTGTTTCAAAAACATGGCATTAAGAAAATACAGTTTGACAGTTCTATGGCTTATTATGCCCACCATTTACCACAAATGGATGAAATTTATGAAGCCGTAATTGACAGCATTAGTGTAAAAGAAGCTTTGGGTAAAATTGATTAAATACATTTTGGCTTCTCTATTATTGATTTAAAAATTAAATAAATTATGTCATTTCGATTCCTTCCTTTAAGTTGTTTCATTTTTATTTTATCGTTTGTAAATCAGGTTCAAGCACAATCCATCGACACTTACCGTTCAGCGGCTAATCCATATTACTGGAAAAATAAATTGACGCGGGCAAACTATTGGCAACAGGATGTGCATTATGAAATCAAAGCCAATATTGATGATGTAAAAGACATTATTGAAGTTGATGCCTATAAACTGACCTATTTTAACAATTCCCCCGACGACTTGACCGTACTTTATTTTCACCTCAATGAAAATGCTTTTCAACCCGGATCTTATTATGATAATTTGACCAAAAACAACCACATCAAACCCAAGTATGGCAAATACGAAGCGCAGGGTTTGGGAATTACTACAGACAGTATTCGGGTGAATGGTGCTTTGGTAAAAACAGCACTGGACAATACGATATTAAAAGTTTTTTTAAATGAGCCGTTAAAATCAAATAGCAATTTGACCGTGACGATGAAGTTTAAAACCTATTTTGACAAAGGTTCTATTCGTCGTAGAATGAAAAAACTGGATAGTTTTGGGTTCAAACAATTTGATGGGGTACATTGGTATCCAAGTATTTGTGTGTATGATGCAAAGTTTGGCTGGACGACAGACCAACACCTCGACAAAGAATTTTATTCCAATTTTGGGGTGTTTGATATTGCCTTAACTTTTCCAAACAACTATGTCGTTGAAGCCACTGGAGATTTGCAAAATAGGGCAGAGGTAATGCCTGATTCTTTAAGGGCGAAATTGGATATCAAAAATTTCAAAGACAAACCATTTAATTCTGCGCCTTCTATTGTGATTCCCCGTGTAGAAGGACAAACCAAAACTTGGATTTACCATGCTGAAAATGTACATAATTTTGCCTTCACCGCTGATCCTTTGTATAGAATTGGAGAAGTAGAATGGAAAGGTATCAAGTGTATTGCATTGGCTCAGGAACCGCATGCGTCCAAATGGCAACTTACTGCTTGGTTTATGGGAGAGGTAATTAAAACGTATTCAACTGATATCGGCATGTATGCCTGGCCAAAAATTATTGCAGCCGATGCACAGGATGGCATGGAATATCCGATGATTACTTTGGACAATGGCATTTACCCAAACCATCAAAAATTACTTGCACATGAAATTGGACACATGTGGTTTTATGGCATGGTGGGAAGCAATGAAACGTATCGCGCCATGATGGATGAAGGCTTTACCCAGTTCTTGGAGGTTTGGTCTATGGAAAAAATCGAAGGCCACAAGCGTCAGAAATTGTCTGCCAATAAATATGTACAACGTTTTATTGATTCTTTAGATACACGTTATGAAAGTTTGTATTATCCCTACATGCTCACAGTTTACGCGGGCTATGACCATACTTTAAATACGCATTCTTCTCAGTTTGAAGGCGCTGTTCGTCATGGTGGAAGTTATGGTTTGGTATATTACAAAACAGGGGTGATGTTGTATAACCTGCGTTATGTGCTGGGAGAGGAGTTGTTTCAAAATGCCATGAAAGATTATTTTGACAAATGGAAATTCAAACATCCATATCCTGAAGATTTCAGGCAGTGTATTATTGAATTTACCAAAACAGATCTCAATTGGTTTTTTGACCAATGGATTGAAACGACCAAAACCATTGATTACGCCATTAAATCGTGTAAAAAAA